>CENV01025347.1_pt1 | contig 41469 bp, 33 predicted proteins | sample 530231 | NCBI WGS metagenome assembly CENV01 (sample SAMEA2619815, study PRJEB7988) | marine metagenome | biome: marine biome (ENVO:00000447); feature: surface water layer (ENVO:00002042); material: "saline water (ENVO:00002010), including plankton (ENVO:xxxxxxxx)" | depth 5 m
GAAAAAGTGGACGGCCTGACCACGCGCCTATGGATCGCCCCGCCCACCAAGATGGACCAGCACCAGCTCACCGAAGAGGGCTACTACAACATCTACGGCCGCGCCGGCGCGCGCACCGAGATGCCGGGCTGCTCCCTGTGCATGGGTAACCAGGCACGGATCGCGCCCAAGTCCACCGCGGTGTCCACCTCCACCCGGAACTTCCCCAACCGTCTGGGCCAGGGCGCCGATGTGTACCTGGCCAGCGCGGAACTGGCGGCGGTGGCGGCGGTGCTCGGCAAACTGCCGACCACCGAGGAGTACATGCAGTACGCCGAAACCATCGACTCCATGGCCGGCGAGATCTATCGCTACATGAACTTCGACCGCATGGATGAGTACCAGGAAGTGGCGGACAAGGTGAAGATCCCGGTGGCGCAAGCCAGCTAAGGGACTCTCCCTCCGACCACAAAAAAGCCCGGCCTTGTGCCGGGCTTTTTTGTGGCTGGCGATAACGTTACGCCGGGCTCTCCGTAGGAGCGACTTCAGTCGCGATTGCCGGTGGTGCCAGTTCAATCGCGACTGAAGCGGAAGGCTGCTGCTGTCAGCTCGCCAGGACGGCGTCGACCAGCGCCTTGGCCTCTTGCTGGATACGTTCCAGATGGGCCTGGCCTTCGAAGCTTTCGGCGTAGATCTTGTAGACGTCCTCGGTGCCGGACGGGCGCGCCGCGAACCAGCCCGCCTCGGTGACCACCTTGAGCCCGCCGATGGCAGCGCCATTGCCCGGCGCCTCGGTGAGCTTGCGAGTGATCCGATGGCCGGCCAGCGTATCGGCGCTGACCTGGTCCGGCGACAGCTTGCCCAGCTTGGCCTTCTGCTCGCGGTTGGCCGGCGCATCAATGCGTTCATAGACCGGCGCGCCGTAACGCTCGGTCAGCGCCAGATAACGCTCGCCCGGGTCCTGACCGGTGACCGCCGTGATCTCGGCGGCCAGCAGGCCCAGGATGATACCGTCCTTGTCGGTGGACCAGGGCTTGCCGTCCAGGGTCAGGAACGAGGCGCCAGCGGACTCCTCGCCGCCGAAGCCGAGACTGCCGTCGATCAGGCCGTCAACGAACCACTTGAAGCCCACCGGCACCTCGACCACCTCCCGACCCAGCCCTTGCGCGACGTAATCGATCATCGATGACGACACCAGGGTCTTGCCGATGGCGGCCGTGTCGCTCCACAGCGGGCGATGGGTGAACAGGTACTCGATGGCCACGGCGAGATAGTGGTTGGGGTTCAGCAGCCCGGTGGAGCGGGCGACGATGCCGTGGCGGTCGTGGTCGGTATCGCAGGCGAAGGACACGTCGAAGCGGTCCTTGTTCTCGATCAGCCCGGCCATGGCGTAGGGCGACGAGCAGTCCATGCGGATCTTGCCGTCCCAGTCGACGCGCATGAAGCGGAAGGTCGGATCGACAGTGGTCGAGATCACTTCCAGCGGCAGGTCGTACTTCGTGGCGATCCGTGGCCAGTAGTGCACCCCGGCACCGCCGAGGGGGTCGACGCCGAACCTGAGCCCGGAGTCGCGGATCGCGGCCATGTCGATGACCTTGTCGAGGTCATCGACGTAGCTCTCGATATAGTCAAAACGCTGGGTGGTCGGCGCTTTCAGGGCTTCGGCATAACCGATGCGGTGAACGCCCTCGAGGCCGCCGGCGAGCAGTTCGTTGGCTCGCTCCTGGATCCACTTGGTGACGTTGGTATCCGCCGGCCCGCCGTTGGTCGGGTTGTACTTGAACCCACCATCGCCCGGCGGATTGTGCGAAGGCGTGATGACGATGCCGTCGGCCAGCCCGCCGCTGCGTCCCTGGTTGTAGACCAGAATGGCGTTGGAGATCGCCGGTGTCGGCGTGTACCCCACCTCGCCACCGGTTTCTTCGCAGCCGGCATCGATGCGCGTATCGACACCGTTGGCCGCCAGTACTTCCAGCGCCGAGCAGAATGCCGGCTCGGAGAGCGCGTGGGTATCCATGCCGATGAACAGCGGGCCGTCGACACCCTGCGCTTCACGGTACTCGCAGATCGCCTGGGTCGTGGCCAGGATGTGCCATTCGTTGAAGCTGGTCTTCAACGAGGAGCCGCGATGGCCCGATGTGCCGAAAGCCACCTGCTGGCCCGGGTCGCTGGGGTCCGGCCTCTCGCTGTAGTAGCGCGACACCAGGCGCGGAATATTGGCGAGGCTGTGCTCGTCCGGCAAGCGTCCCGCTTGGGAGTCGATGCTCATCGTCAGTTCCTTTCGATGGTCTGGGGAGGAATGCCTTTCTTATAGCAGACCATCTTCAACGCCCGACAGGCAAGATAAGCTCGGCCATAATTGAAACGCGGAAACAGGCTGACGCTTGGGAAGGTCGTGCCCGCGCTTAAGTACGAGTCGTTGCTTCCCGGTCTGCTCCCCTTTCAACTTTCAACTTTCAACTTTTAACCCACCTTTTACCTCCCCCTGTAAAGAACTATTGAACAAGGCTGACCCGCCACGCCCCCGTATGCACAATCCCCCGTGATGCCCGCCGCGACCTGGCGGTCCTCGCCGATCACGCCGTGGCAGTCCCTCAACTCGAAAATGGAATCTCGCGGAGAGGAGCAGCTTATGAGCAGCGAAGATCTCTTTCCCACTCGCATGGAGCAGGACCGCAAACCCTTCCCCCGGCTGGACCCGGTGATTCACGCCCGCAACCAGGACCGTTGGAACGGCCCCCTGGGCGAGGAATCCCTGTCCCGTTACGAGCGCGATGGTTTTCTGTGGTTCGAAGGCTTCTTTTCCCAGGAACGGATGCGTCCGTTTTTCGATGAACTCAACGAAATGGCCAAGGACACCGAGCTGGTGAAATCCGACCAGGTGATCACCGACCCGGACTCCGGCGACCTTCGTTCCGTGTTCGACATGCATCGTATCTCCAAGCGCTTCGACGCCCTGACCCGGGACCCGCGCATTCTCGGCATGGTCCGGCAGTTGCTCGGCGGTGATGTCTACATTCACCAGTCCCGCATCAACGATAAGTTCGGTTTCCAGGGCAGCGGTTTTCAGTGGCACTCGGACTTTGAAACCTGGCACTCCGAGGACGGCATGCCGCGCATGCGCGCGGTGAGCGCTTCGATCATGCTCACCGACAACAACGAGTTCAACGGGCCGCTGATGCTGATTCCCGGCTCGCACCACTACTTCGTGCCCTGCCACGGCAAGACGCCGGAAGACAACTGGAAGGACTCCCTGAAGAGCCAGCGGGTCGGCGTGCCCAGCCAGGAAAACCTGCGCACCATGGTCAACCAGGGCGGCATCCAGGCGCCCAAGGGCCCGCCGGGTTCACTGCTGTTGTTCGAGTGCAATACCCTGCACGCGTCCAACAAAAACCTGTCGCCCTGGCCAAGGGCCAATCTGTTCTTTGTCTATAACAGCGTGGACAACGGCCTGGAGAAACCCTACGGCGGCACCGATGCGCGGCCCGGCTTTCTGGCCAACCGTGACGATACCGCGGCGCTGTCCATGTACGATAATCTGGAGCCGCTCTAAGCCACCAACCGGGCCTCAATGAGGCCCGGTTCACAAAACCCCGCCCTATTCCCCAGCTTTTACAAAGACTGACAAACCATCTGCCATGCCGGGTGTTTATTAAGCAGGCGACCTTGCCAATGCTTTCAGGATGACGGCATGAAAAATTCGGATCGAATCGGCTTCACGGTTTTTTTCCTCGCGATTGTTTTTATCGCGTTCGTGGCCGGCGCCTTCGTGGTGCTGACCCGTACCTTCCCCTACCCGCTTTTCAACGATGCCCACAAAGCCGCCGGTGCGCTGCTGCAGCAACACTCGATCAGCGATCTGTACACGCAGTCCGATCTGTGGCGGGACGCCCGCCGGGACGATCGGGGCGTTACCGTGCACGACCGGCGGCGGGCCCAGCCGGGCCTGACCCTGTACACCTCCGGCGACGGCAGCCATGCCAGCCTGATTGATATGGACGGCCGGCAAGTGCACCGATGGGCATTGCCCTACAGCCAGGTGTGGCAACAGAGCCCGGTGGGCCGCCCGCCGCGCCCGGACGACCGCATCTACTGGCGCAAGGCGCGACTGCTGCCCAACGGCGACCTGCTGGCGATGTACATCGCCAACAACGACACCCCCTGGGGCTATGGCCTGGTGAAGCTGGACGCCAACTCCAAGGTGATCTGGCGCTACCACGCCAGCACCCACCACGACCTGGACATTACCCCGGACGGCAACGTGGTGACCCTGACCCATGAATTCACCGACCGGCCGCTGCCGGACTTTGCCCGGCTGGAGTACCCCTGGCTGGACGACTTCCTGGTGGTGCTCGACGGCGACACCGGCAAGGAACTCAGCAAGGTGTCACTGGCCCGCTCGTTCGTCGAGTCGCCCTACGCGGATCTGTTCTACGCGGTGCCCAGCTTCGCCACCGCCGACCCGCTGCACACCAACAGCGTGCAGTACCTGACGCCGGCCATGAGCCAGCGTTTCGCGCCGGCCAAGGGCCATGCCGGCCAGGTGCTGCTGTCGTTCCGCCATCCCGGCGCGGTGGCCCTGGTGGACCCGCACAGCGGCACCATGAACTGGGCCGTCAAGGGCCCCTGGCTGGGGCAGCACTATCCGCGCATCAACCGGGCCGGCCATTTCACCCTGTTCGACAACCTGGGCAACTTCGAGCCCGGCAACCGCACCCGCGTGCTCGAAGTGGACCCGGAGGATCAGCGCATCGTGGCGCGCTATACCGGCGACGCCGCGCATCCCTTCGACAGCGGCCTGCGCGGCGCCGTGGAAGAACTGCCCAACGGCAACTGGCTGATCACCGAATCCGACGGCGGCCGCCTGCTGGAGGTGGCCGACGGCGAGATCGTCTGGGAGTTCGTCAACCCGGTGCGCGCCGGCGACCGGGACCAGTACATCCCGGTGGTGTCCGCCGCCCAACGGGTGGCCCCGGAGGACCTGGACCCGGCGTTCCGCTCGCAACTGAAAGTGCAAGTGGAACAGCAAGCACCGTCTCGCAAACAACCCCCTTCAGAGCAACGTTAGGAGATGACCATGAGTGTTCACGCTTCCCGGGCAACCCGGGCCGCCGCCCTGGCCCTGCCCGCCCTGCTGCTGCCAGGCCTGGCCTGTGCCTATGTGGGCCCCGGCGCCGGGCTCAGCCTGCTCACCGCCCTGTGGGGCATCGTCGCCGCCATCGGCGTGGCGTTGCTGTTCGTGATCATGTGGCCGATCCGGCGCATGCGCCGGCGCCGCAAGGCCGCCGCCGACGAGTCCGCCGCCAAGGTGGCGGAGCCACCGGTGGATGAGACCCCGGCGGGCCACACCGACGAATCGCCGCGCCCCGGCGGCGACGACCGGCGCGTCTAGCCCCGTGGCGCTGTTCGATCTGCCCGCCCCGCTGTTCGCCCTGGTCGACACCGGCCTGGCCACCCTGCTGCCGGCGGTGGCGCGGCTGGCGGTGTGGGCGGCCGTGGCCGGTGTCGGCACTCTGTTTCTGTACAAGTGGCTGTCACCGCAGAGGCGCATCGGCGATGCCAAGCGCGCCGCCCGGGAGGCCCGCCGGGCGCTGAACCGGTTCGACGGCGAGTTCAGCGAGGCCGGCCCCCTGATCCGCGACCAGTTCGTCACCGCCTTCCGGCATCTGGGCCTGGTGGTGATTCCCACCCTGATCTCGATCCTGCCGCTGCTGGCCCTGCTCACCTGGATCGAAGGCCACTACGCGCACCGGCTGCCGCCGGCGGGCCAGCCGCCGGCCCTGGAGGCGGCGCCGGCGGACTACCAGGCGCACTGGTCGGTCGGCGGGGACACGCCGGTGATCCAGGTCCGCCAGGGCCAGCGCCAGGTGGCGGAAGTGCCGGTCACCGCGCCGATTCCGGTGGTGGAACAGCGCCACTGGTGGAACTGGCTGGTGAGTAACCCGCTGGGCTATCTGCCGGAGGACAGCGGCGTGCAGCGGGTGACCCTGGCCCTGCCCCAACCGGAGTACCTGCCGTTCGGCCCGGGCTGGCTGCGCCATTGGCTGGCGGTGTTCTTCCCGATCATGTTGATCGTTTCCCTGCTCACCTACCGATGGGCGAAAATCCAATGAACACATCCGCACGCACGGACCGCACCGAGGACCCGGATTTTCAGGTGGCCACCTGGATGCATCTGGCCGGCGGCTGGGTGCACCGTCACCCCCGCGCCTGGATCAAGCTGGGCAATCTGGAGACCCGGGCGGTGGCCGACGCCATCGAAGACCTGACCGTGGACCGGCCCCTGTACGTGGCGGGCCTGGCGCGCTCCGGCACCACCATCGTGCTGGAACATCTGGCCGGCCACCCGGAGGTGGCCTCCCACCGTTACGCGGACTTTCCCTTCCTGCCGATTCCCTATTGGTGGAATCGCTGGCTGTCACTGGTGCCCGGCGCCCACGAGGAGGCCCGCGAGCGGGCCCATAAGGATGGCATTCAGGTGACCTCGAAAAGTCCGGAGGCGTTCGAGGAAATGCTGTGGATGGCGTTCTTCCCGAACGCCCACGATCCCGACCACAGCTCGGTGCTGGGCCGCGACGACCGTCACCCGGACTTCGAGGCGTTCTACGATCAACACATCCGCAAGCTGCTGGCGATCCGGGAGCGCCGCCGCTATCTGGCCAAGGGCAATTACAACCTGGCCCGGCTCGGCTATCTGCACCGTCTCTATCCGGACGCCCGCTTCCTGGTGATGATCCGCGACCCGGTCTGGCACATCGCTTCGCTGATGAAACAGCAAGCCCTGTTCGTGGCCGGCGAAACCGCCGAACCCCGGGCCCTGGAACATATGCGACGGGTGGGCCACTACGAATTCGGCCTCGACCGGCGCGCCATCAATATGGGCGACGACGCGGAAGCCGCCCGCGTCACCGCGCTCTGGGAAAGCGGCCGGGAAGTGGAAGGCTGGGCCCGTTACTGGGCGGCGGTCTACCAGCACGTGGCGGATACCCTGGAGGCGGACCCGGCGCTGCGCGAGGCCGCCCTGGTGGTGCGCTACGAGGATCTGTGCGGCCACGCCGACGACACTCTGGCCCGGGTATTCCGGCACGCCGACCTGTCCCTGTCGGACCCGGAACGGGCGCGCCTCGCTGAAGGTCTGCACGCACCCACCTATTACCAGCCCCGTTTCGATGAACGGGAGCGGGCGCTGATCGAGGAGATCACCGCGCCGGTGGCGCGGCGCTTCGGCTACACGGGAGCGTGATGATCCGGGCGTGACGCGGGCGCCTCACGCCTGGCTGCCGGGGAACGGCGGGAACCGACGTTCTTCCTTGGGCGGCGGAAAATACTGGAACAACCAGGTCTCGCTGATCACCTTGCCCCGGGCACTGAGGGTGAGCCGCATGTTCACCGGGTCCGTGGCGTCGCTGTCCGGGTACCAGTCGAACAGAATGCGGAAGCCGTCCAGGTCCTTCACCCACAGTACATGCAGGTCCTTCACCTGGCCGGCGGAGGTATCCAGCTGGGTGTCCACATCGATGTCGCCGTCGTACAACGCCTTCAGCTCGCCGCCTACGAAGTCCACGGCGATGCGTTCCGCCCACACCTCCGGATAGTGCTCGCCGGGGGCCCAGCCTTCCGGAAAGCCGCCCATGCCGCTGAGGGTGGCGCGCACCCGCGCCAGCTCGGTGTGCACCGGCGCCCGGGCGGCCCAGTGCAGCCGATAGCCAAAGCTCAGCGCCTCGCCACCCTGGATCGCCTGTCGCGGCTTCCAGAACGCCACCACGTTGTCCATGGTCTCGCCGGTGGTGGGCAATTCCAGCAGCTGGATTTCACCGTCGCCCCATTGTCCCTTGGGCTCCACCCACAGGCTGGGGCGGTCGTGGTAGCGGCCGATCACATCCTCGTAATCGTCGAAGTCCCGGTGGGTCTGCAGCAGGCCAAAGCCCTTCGGGTCGCAGTCACCGAAGGCATTGAACTGAATGCGCGGCGGGTTGTTGAGCGGCCGGCACACCCATTCGCCATTGCCCCGCCACAGGGCCAGCCGGTCGGAATCGTGCACCCGGGGATGCAGGGTGCGGCACTGCCGGCGCTGGTGGCCACCACAGCTGAACATGCTGGTCATCGGCGCGATGCCCAGCTGGGTGATGGGCTCGCGGGGGAACAGGTGGCCGTCGATGTCCATCACCACTCCGTCGTCGCCGCAATCAATCACGAAGCGATAGGCACCGGCCAGTTTCGGCGAGTCCAGCAGCGCATAGGCGGTGAACCGGGTGGCGTTCCGGGCCGGCGTCTCGAACCAGAAATGGGTGAAGTCCGGAAACTCCTCCTGCTCGCCCTCGGCGAAGGTGTTGACGGTGGCGCCCCGGGCGGACAGGCCGTATTGGTAGGAGCCGTCCACTGCGCGGAAATAGCTGGCACCGAGAAACGAGATGATGTCCTTTTCGTCCAGGGACGGCGCCTTGAACACGCGGAAGCCGGCGAAGCCCAGGTCGCTGCCCAGCTGCGCCACGTCCACGTCGGCGCGGTGGTAGTCGAACAGCTCCGGACGGAAATGAATCTCCCGGGCCTGGCCGCTGTCCGGGTCCACCGAGTACATCCGCACCGGCTGGTCGAAGGCCATGCCGGCATGGATGAACTGCACGTTGAGCTGGTCGCTTTGCCCGCGCCACAGGGCCCGCCCCGGGTCGAACCCGATCTCGTTGTACTGGTGCGGCGTCAGCGCCGCCAGGGTGTCCGGCAACCGGCGGGCGCCATCCCGGTAGGGCCTGGCGGCCTGTTCCCGGGCCCGCCGCCGCAGGCCGTCGAAACTGAATGGCTGTGCCTGGCCGTCGGCAAGTGAATCATTGGCGCGGGCGGCGGCGAACAGCGGCGCGGACGGCAGGCCGTACCAGGCCGCCATGGCCAGGGCGCTCTTCAACAGGGTTCTGCGTTTCATCGAAATGTGGGTCCTTGTGCCAAGGGCCGAGGGTACGGAAACGATAACCGATGCCGTCCCGGGCGAGGGTAAAAGCTTGAATATTGGGACCGGGTCCGGTGGCGCCCGTTCCGGCACCGGTTCACAAAACAAAACCCTGGGAAGTGTCCGGGAATATTGGCCCACACCGGCTGCGGGTGTATGTTGGTGGCCGGATCGGTCTGCAAGGGGCACACCATGATCAAACGTATTTTCCTCGCCCTGGTGGTAGTGGGCGTTGTGGTGGCGGGCGCATTCGCGTTTTACGCCTGGCACCCGGAGTTGCCGGCCATGGCGGCGGCGGACCGCCCGGCCTTCGACGCCGACACCATCGAGCGGGGCCGGGTGCTGGCGGGGGCGGGCTACTGCAGCACCTGTCACACCGCCGCCGGTGGCGAACCCTATGCCGGCAACTACCCGGTGGTCAGCGACTTCGGCACCATCTATGGCTCCAACATTACCCCGGACCCGGAAACCGGCATCGGCAGCTGGTCGCCGGAGGCGTTCCGGCGTGCCATGCACGAGGGCCTGGACCGCCAGGGGCGGCATCTCTTCCCGGCCTTGCCCTATAACCATTTCACCCTGCTCTCCGACCAGGACGTGGACGCCCTCTACGCCTACCTGATGAGCGAAGTGGAACCGGTAAAACAAAGCACCCGCGAAAACACCCTGCCGTTCCCGCTGAATCTGCGTTTCCTGCAGGCCGGCTGGAAGCTGCTGTTCGTGGACTTCGGCCGCTATCAACCGGACCCGGACCAGAGCGATGCCTGGAACCGGGGCGCCTATCTGGCCGAGGGCATCAGCCATTGCGGAGCCTGTCACACGCCCCGCAACGCCCTGGGCGCCGAGGACGGTGACCGGCGCTACGCCGGCGCCACCATCGACCGCTGGGTGGCCCCGGCGCTCACCAGCGCCAATCCCTCGGCGGTGCGCTGGACCGCCGCCGACCTAACCCTGTATCTGAAACACGGCGCCGAGGCCTACCACGGTATCGCCGCCGGTCCCATGGGGCCGGTGGTGCACGCCGGGGTGGCCGAACTGTCGGACCCGGACCTGCAGGCCCTGGGCGTCTATTTCGCCAGCATCGCCCGGGACGGCGACAGCGGCGCCGAGCCACAGCCGGACTATTCGCCGGTGCAGGCCAGCGTGGCCGCCGGCAAGCCGGACCCGGCCTACCGTCTCGACGATGGCGAGCGCCTGTACGCCACCGCCTGCGCGTCCTGCCACTACAACGATAGCGCCGACGATCTGAAAGCGACGCGCCCGGAGCTGGGCATCAACTCCGCCGTGCGCCTGGATGATCCGGCCAACCTGATCCATGTGATCCGGGACGGGGTGCCGTCGGACGAAGGCAGTCAGGGCGTGGTGATGCCGGCCTTCCGGGACGCGCTCAGCGACCAGCAGATCGCCGCCATCGCCGCCTATTTGCGCGCCAGCCGAACGGACCTGCCGTCCTGGCCGGATCTGCCCGCCCGGGTGGGCGACCTGCGCGCCCATGCCGGCACGCACTGACGAGGACACCACCATGATCGAGTGCACCATTAATGGAGAAAAGGTCCGCCTGGACGCGGACCCGGACATGCCGCTGCTGTGGGCCCTGCGCGATCTGGCCGGCCTCACCGGCACCAAATTCGGCTGTGGCATCGGCCTGTGCGGCGCCTGCACCGTCCATGTGGGCGGGCACGCCACCCGCAGCTGCATCACCCCGCTGAAGGATGTGGCCGGCGCCGAGATCACCACCATCGAGGGCCTGGACGCCGATGGCGGCCACCCGCTGCAACAGGCCTGGCGGGAACTGCAGGTGCCGCAGTGCGGCTACTGCCAGTCCGGCCAGATCATGCAGGCCGCCGCCCTGCTCAAGGACATGCCCAACCCCACCGACGAAGACATCGACGCGGTGATGACCGGCAATCTGTGCCGCTGCATGACCTACACGCGCATCCGTGGCGCCATCCGTGATGCCGCCGCCGCCATGAAGGAGGGCAGCGCCCATGGTTGATCCACGCCGCTTACCCGACCACGCTCCGGCGACGCCGCGCCTGACCCGGCGCAGCTTCCTGGTATCCATGTGCGCCGCCGGCGCGGTGTTCGGTTTTCCCCGCGCCGGTCTGGCGGCGATGAATCCGGAAGCCGCCGACGGCCAGCCCCTGGAGGCCGCCGGGCGACGCTTCGAACCCACCATCTGGTACTGGATCGATACCGAAGGCCGGGTCAATGTGAATGTGATCCGCGCCGAAATGGGCCAGCACGTGGGCACCGCCATCGCCCGCATCCTGGCCGATGAGCTGGGCGCCCGCTGGGAAGACGTGCACATCGAGCACGTGGACAGCGATCCCAAGTGGGGCACCATGGTCACCGGCGGCAGCTGGTCGGTCTGGCAAAGCTGGCCGGTCTACCGCCGCGCCGGCGCCGCCGGCCGCCTGGCCCTGGCGGAAAAAGCCGCCGCCCAGTGGGGCATCAAGGCGGACGCGGTGACCGTGGCGGACGGCCGGGTCAGCGCCGGCGGCCGCAGCATGGGCTTCGGCGAACTGGTCAAACAGGGGCTGGACCGCCAATTCAGCGAGGACGAACTCAAGGACCTGCCGCTCAAGCCCCACGACCAGCTCACCCTGCTGGGCCAGGACCTGAAGGCCCTGGACATCGACACCAAGACCAACGGCCAGGCGATCTACGGCATCGACGCCAAGGTGGAGGGCATGGTGCACGCCGTGCCGATCCTGCCGCCGACCCGCTACGACTGCACCATCACCAACATCGACGACAGCGCCGCCAAGGACATCAAGGGCTACCAGCAGACCCTGAAGCTGGATGATCCGTCCGGCACCGCGCCGGGCTGGGCCATGGTGATCGCCGATAACCATTGGGCCGCGCTGAAGGCCTCTCGCCACATCAAGGTGTCCTACAACACCGGCGACGCCACCGGGGTGGGTGAAGCGGAAATCCAGGCCGAGAACCGGCGCCTGATCGACGACAGCGGCAGTGGCGCCATCATGGACACCGGCGACACCGGCGATGTGGATGCCACCTTCAAGGACGCCGCCGACACCTTCCAGGCGGACTACAGCACCCAGACGGTGCTGCATTTCCAACTGGAACCGGCCAACGCCCTGGTGTTCCGCAACGACGACGGGGTCTGGGAGGTGCACACCGGCAACCAGTGGCAGTCCCTGTGCCTGCCCTGGCTGCAAAAAGCCCTGGGCGTGGACGAGGACAAGGTGGTGATGCGCACCTACCTGCTGGGCGGCGGCTTCGGCCGGCGGCTCAACGGCGACTATGCGGTTCCCGCCGCGCTGGCCTCCAAGGCGCTGGACGGCAAGCCGGTGAAGATGATCATGACCCGCGCCGACGACAGCCACTTCGACAGCGTGCGCTCCCCCACCCTGTCCCGCCTGCGCATGGCCTTCGACGGCGACAAAAAAGTGGTGGGCATGGACAGCGCGGTGGCGTCCGGCTGGCCCACCAAGGTGATGATCCCCTCCTTCATGCCCAAGGGCACCAACGGCGAGCCCTACGACCCGTTCTCCTCGGACGGCATCGACCATTGGTACGGCGTCGGCGCGCAACGGGCCCGGGCCATCTCCAACGAGCTGGCCGAACACACCTTCCGCCCCGGCTGGTTGCGCTCGGTGTCCCCGGGCTGGATCAATTTCGCGGTGGAGAGCTTTATGGACGAAGCCGCCCGCCATATCGGCGAGGACCCGGTGCGCTTCCGCCTCAACCACTTCAAGGCCGAGGGTCGCAACGCCGGCCAGGCGCCCAATTCCGTGGGCGGCGCCCACCGTCAGGCGGCGGTGCTGAAACGGGTGGCGGCCCTGTCCGGCTATGGCCGCGACGACCTGCCCAAGGACAGCGCCATCGGCATCGCCACCACCTACGGCCAGTCGCGCAGCATGCCCACCTGGGTGGGCGGCGCGGTGCACCTGAGCGTGGACCGGGACAGCGGCCGGGTGTCGGTGCACAAAGTCTGGCTGGTGGTGGACTGCGGCACCGTGGTGGACCCCAACGGCGCCCGCGCCCAGGTGGAAGGCAGTGCCCTGTGGGGTGTATCCATGGCGCTCTATGAAGGCACCGAGTTCAAGAACGGCCGGGTGCGCAACACCAACCTGGACAGCTACACCCCGCTGCGCATGATCGACACGCCGGACATCGAGATCGAACTGGTGGAGAGCACCGAGGTTCCGGTGGGGCTCGGCGAGCCCGGCACCACGGTGGTGGCGCCGGCCATCGCCAACGCCATCGAGAGCGCGGTGGGGGTACGTCTGCGCCATCTGCCGATTACCCCGGCGGCGGTCCGCGAGGCGTTGCAAAGCGGCGCCAAGAGTTAACCGGCGCCGCCACCGACCGGAGCACCGCCGCCGATAAAGGCGTATGATGACGGGCCGACCCTGAACCCGACCGGGAGGCCCTTTCTTGGCCGCAAGCAGTTCCCTGGAGGACCGTCCCGAGCATGACGGTCTGCCGGCGCGGCAACGCCGCCTGGCCATGCTCGCCATCGCCACCAGCATCGGTATGTCGGTGATGGACAGCAACATCGTCAACGTGGCCCTGCCCACCATCGCCGACAGTCTGGACGTAAGCCGCTCCCAGGTGGTGTGGGTGGTCAACGCCTACCTGCTGGCGGTGGCCACCACCCTGCTGCCGTTATCGTCCCTGGGCGACATCGTCGGCTACCGCCGCATCTACCGTTTGGGCCTGGGCCTGTTCGTGGTCGCCTCCCTGGTCTGCACCCTGGCGGATTCCCTGGTGACCCTGGCGGTGGCCCGGTTTTTCCAGGGCCTGGGCGCCGCCGGCGTGATGAGCGTCAACGCCGCCCTGGTGCGCTTTATCTACCCGGCCCGCTCCCTGGGGCGCGGCATCGGCCTCACCGCCATGGTGGTGGCGCTGTCCTCCGGCCTGGGGCCCACGGTGGCCGCCGGCATCCTGTCGGTGGCCGACTGGCCCTGGCTGTTCGCCTTCAACGTGCCGCTGGGCCTGCTGGCCCTGTACCTGGCCTCGCGCAATTTGCCGCGCACGCCCACCGATGCGCGCCGCTTCGACTGGCCCAGCGCCCTGCTCAACGCCCTGGCCATCGGCCTGCTGGTGAGCGCCGTGGACGGCCTGGCCCATGGCCTGTCGCCGCTGCCGGCGATGGCCGCCCTGGCCGCCGCCCTGCTGGTGGGCACCGCCCTGGTGCGCCGCCAGTTGAACCAGCCGTCGCCCATGCTGCCGGTGGATCTGCTGCGTATCCGCCCGTTCGCCCTGGCCATCGGCACCTCGTTCTGCTCCTTCACCAGCCAGATGGCCGCCTTTATCGCCCTGCCCTTCTATCTGCACGACGTGCTCGGCTACAGCGCCGTGCAGACCGGCCTGCTGATGACCCCCTGGCCGGCGGCGATCATGGTCACCGCGCCCATCGCCGGGCGGCTGGCGGACCGCTACCCGATCGGCATCCTGTGTTCGCTGGGGCTGCTGCTGAAAGTGGTGGGTCTGGTGCTGCTGGCGGTGCTCTCCAATCAGGCACCGCTGGGGGTGATTCTCGGCTGCATGGCGCTGTGCGGGTTCGGCTTCGGCTTTTTCCAGGCCCCCAACAACCGCGCCATCATCGGCTCCGCGCCGCGCCAGCGCAGTGGCGGCGCCGGCGGCATGCAGGGCACCACCCGGCTGCTTGGCCAGACCCTGGGCGCGGCCCTCACCGCGCTGATGTTCGGCCTGATGGACGACGCCATCACCCCGGCGCTGCTGATGGCCGCCGGCTTCTCCTTGGCGGCGGCGCTGATCAGTCTGTTGCGGATTGGCGTGACGCCTAAGGTGTGACGCCTAAGGTATGACGCCTAAAGTGTGACGGTCTGCTCGCGCAGCCCCAGGCCGCCCTCCGCCAGTAGCCGCCACAGCCGGCCGGCGGCCTGGGACAGGGGCCGCGAGCGCAACCGGTAGGCGCAGGTGTGGGCGGTGGCGCCCACATCCAGGGGCAGCGACACCAGCCAGCCCGCCGCCAGCTCTTCGCGGATCAGTGCGTCCGGCGCCAGCGTCAGGGCGTGGCCGGCCCGGCACAGCCCCACACAGGCGCTCAGCGTCGGCATCAGGAATTCAGCGCCATTGCGCTCCATCAGCAAGCGGTGGAACCAGGGCGCCGCCTGGCGGCCGTAATCCGGCGACACCCGGGGCATCGCCCAGGGCCGGCCGGCCACGAACGCCAGCGCCGCCTCCTCCGAGTCCAGCGCCGCCCGGGCCTCGCCGCGCAGCCAGTCCGCCGGCGCCACCATTCTCAGCGGCAGGTCCAGCAACGGTTCCACCACCGCGTCGTCCAGGTCGGGCAGATTGGCCCGGCCACGCACGTCGTAGAGCAGAAAATCGTAACGGTAACCGTACAACCCTTCGCGCAGGGCCTCGAAATGGTCGGTGTGCACATCCAGATGCAGCTTCAGCCCGGCCCGCTCCATGGCCAGGGCCAGCTCCCGGGACAGCAGGTCCGGCACGAACGGCCCGCAGCCCAGCCGCACCTGCCCTTCCCGGCCCTGGCGGAAGCGCTCCACCATCTGGTCCAGGCCGGCGCTCTCGTGCAGCACCCGTGACGCCTGCCGGTACAACACCGAGGCGAACTCGGTGGGGCGCAACGAACGGGTATGACGCTGGAACAGGGGCGCGCCCAGTTCCTCCTCCAGCTTCTGCAGGACCCGGCTCAGCGCCGGCTGGGTGACGCCCAGCGCCCGCGCCGCCGCCGACAGGCTGCGGTGCTCATAGACCGCGCGGAACTGAACCAACTGCTGCAATTGCCACATGGGCCCTCCCGGGGCTTCTCGGTGCCGCCCGGCGGCGGCCTTGGCAGCCTCGGCCGGCGCCGAGGGCATGGATATATAACCCCGAGTAATGGGTTATGGCGCCATACTCCCGTCCATCGTTCAAAAAAACAACGACAAATCGCCGAGGCCAACGCCAATGACGTCCTTCACTCGACGCACCTTGCTCAAACAGCTGGCGCTGGGCACCGCCGCCCTGGGTACCGCGCCGGCCCTGCGTGCCGCCGCCGGCGGCGGCGGCAAACGCCCCAATGTGCTGTTGCTGGTTTCCGATCAGGAAAGAGGCTGGCCGGACCTGCCCGGCGCGCTGGACTTGCCGGCCCACGAAAAGCTGCTGGCCCGGGGGGTGGGTTTCACCCAGTACCACGCCAACACCTCACCCTGCTCGCCGTCCCGTTCGGTGATGTACACCGGCCAGCACACCATGCACACCGGCATGACCGCCAACCTGCACGCGCCGCCGTTTCCCACCCTGAATACCGACCTGCCGACCCTGGGCCATGTGTTCCAGGCGCTGGGCTACCACACCGCCTACAAGGGCAAGTGGCACCTGTCCGATATCGAGGACGGCCCGGGCCTGATGTACGGCGGCTACCCCAGCCGGCGCCAGGCCCTGGAACCCTACGGCTTCCACGACTACAACCTCACCGGCGACGTGCACGGCTCCGTATGGCAGGGCTATCTGGCCGATCGCATGGTGTCCGGCGAGGCCGGCCAATGGCTGCTGCGCGACAGCGGCAAACTGGACCGGCCCTGGCTGCTGGCGGTGAACTTCGTCAATCCCCACGACATCATGTTCTTCTCCACCAGCGAGGCCCAGGACCGCTCCCGGGCCAATCCCATGTTCATGGCGCCGCTGCGGCCGGCGCCCAACGACCCGCTCTACGACCGGGATTGGACCCACCTGCCCCTGCCCGCCTCCTTCCATCGTGAAACCCTGGCCGGCAAACCCTGGTGCCACCACTCCTATGCCGATGTGATCGACACCCTCTACGGGCACATCGACAAGGACGACGAAGCCGCCTGGCTGGCCAACCAAAGCTACTACTACAACTGCCTGCGCGACGTGTCCCGGCAGGTGGACCGGGTGCTGTGGGCGCTGGAAAAAAGCGGCCAGATGGACAACACCATCATCGTCTACACCGCCGACCACGGCGAAATGGCCGGCGCCCACGGACTGCGCCAGAAGGGCCCGATGGTCTACAAGGAAAACAGCCGGGTGCCACTGATCATCCGCCACCCGGACGTGCGCGGCGGGCGCACCGTGGACAACCTGGGCTCCACCCTGGACCTGCTGCCCACCCTGGTGGGGCTGGCCACCGAGGGCCAGAACAAGACCGACACGCCCGGGGTGGACTTGAGCCCGGTGCTTAACGGCGGCGCTACCCGCCGGGACGACAAAGGCGTGCTGTTCGCCTACGGGGTGCTGCTGTACACCGACCCGGAAGCAACCCGCCGGCTGGTCACCGAAGGCGACGAAATCACCCCGGTGAAGCTGATGGGCGATTTTCTCAAGCAGCTGCGGCTGGGCCCGGAGCTGGGCCACCGGGGACTCCACCGGGGCGTGTTCGATGGCCGCTACAAGTTCGCCCGCTACTTCAGCCCGGACAGCCACCACACCCCCACCGATTGGAACACTCTCAACGCCCACAACGACCTGGAGCTCTACGACACCTGGCAGGACCCCCACGAACTCCACAACCTGGCCACCGGGCGGGACCCGGACCAGGCCCTGATCATGGCCATGAACGAGAAAACCAACCGGCTGGTGGCCGACGAGGTGGGCGAGGACAACGGCGCCGAATTTATCGGGCCGACGTTTATGTACACGCTCTAGGAAGCCTTACCCGCTGATTCCGTATTCGCCCTTGGGGGGCGTGCCCCGGGCCGCAAGGTCCGGGGCTTTTTATTGGTGCATCGTTTGAAAAAGCGGGTCTTTATCCGGGGCGCAGAGCCGTGTGGGGACCTTCCGGGAACGCCGCGAGTACGTCCTTGTAGGCTCCCTTTCGAACGTCCTGTTCTCAAGGGTCCCGGAAGGTCCCCACACGGCTCTGCTCCGAGGTAGCGGAACCGTTCCGGGTACCAACAACGATGAACCGGGGTGGGTGGTGGTGGCGGCTTCGTAGGCTGGGGATTGCTGTACCTCCGGCGCCATTGTTATCGCGACTAAAGTCGCTCCTACAACAACCACAACCACTGTCCGGGGAGGCTAGTGTTGAACTGTAGGAGCGACTTTAGTCGCGATCCCCTCGGCGCCATCTTCATCGCGGCTAAAGTCGCTCCTACAACAACCACAACCACTCTCCGGGGAGGCCAGTGTTGAGATGTAGGAGCGGCTTCAGCCGCGATCACCTCCGGCACCATCGTTATCGCGACTAAAGTCGCTCCTACAACAACCGCAGCCACTGTCCGGGGAGGCCAGTGTTGAGATGTAGGAGCGGCTTTAGCCGCGATCCCCTCGGCGCCATCTTCATCGCGACTAAAGTCGCTCCTACAACACCCCCAGCCACCTCTGGGGAGACCAGTGTTGACCTGTAGGAGCGACTTTAGTCGCGATCCCTTCCGGCGCCATCGTGATCGCGTCCCGGCTGGAGAACGAAACTTCAATCAACCGTTAAACAGTTCGCCGCTGTCAGATCAGCTCATCAGCGGTCGGGTTTCGCGGGCGCCGAGGTAGAGCATCAGCAGGGCGCCGACGATCAGGTACCAGTAGAAGGTCACGAATCGCCAGATCACGATCACGGTGGCGGCGGTGACGGTGCCGAGCCAGGGGTTGAGCAAGGCGGCGCCGGCCACTTCGGCGCCACCGGCGCCGCCGGGCAGCAGGGTGAGATGGCCGGCGCCCATGGCCACCATCTGCACGAAAAAGCCATAGGCCCAATCCAGATGCTGGCCCAGGGCCAGCACCGCGATATAGATCACCGAATAGCGCAGCAACCAGTGCAACATGCACAGGCCGAACATCAGCGCCAGCCGGCGCCGGGACACCGCCAGGGTCTCCTCCAGGCCGCGCCGAAAACGCAGGGTGGCCCGGGCCAGCCGGAAGCGGCGCCGCCGGCGCATGCCCAACCAGGCCAGCAGCTCGCCGGAGGCCACCAGCAGCCAGCGCTGGTGGCGCACCGTCAGCACCACCGCCGCCAGTCCGCCCAATAGCAGCCCCAGCGGCACCGCCAATTGCCACCAGGCCCCCCAGTCCAGATAGCGGGCCAGGCCGTATAGGGCCACGGTGGGCAGCAAGGTGGCGAACACCAGCATGTCGGTAAGCTGATCCACCGCCAGAACGGCGGTGGCCCGGGAAGGCGCCACCCCATGGCGGGACAACAGGGCCGCCAGGGTGAAAGGCGCGCCGCTGCCCCCGGGGGTGGCGTTCAGACTGAACTCGGTGGCCACGGTGGTGATCAGCGCGGAACCGTGGCCCAGGGACGGCGCCCGGCCATTGAGCATCAGGCGCAGACGCCAGGCGTTCAGGTTCCAGCACAGGCCGATCATCGCCAGCAGCAGCAGCAACCAGCCCAACGGCAGCCGGGCCAGGTCGTGGAACGCTTCCGGCCCGCCCAGCAGCAGCGGCACCGTGCCGCCCACCAGCAGGGCCAGGGCCAGCAACCAGCGCCAGTGCCGACTCACTGCGCCGCTCGCCGCTGCCCGAACCGGCTTTGTTCCAGCAGCCAGCGGCGCTTGGTCACGCTGCGCCGTTGCCGGCGCACGCGCCGTACCGTGTCCAGCCAGAAGCGGCGGCTCTCTGCATGGCGCAGATCCACCGGATGCAGCGCCAGGCGCAGAATCGGCGCGTTGCGGTAGTAGAACAGGCGCCATTGGTTGAGGCGGATAAACAGGCGCCGGCGCCAGGCGCTGCGCGAGGACATCACCAGGGTCGGCAGCGGCCAGCGGCGCTCGTCCGGCAGCCGGTAGATGGCGCCGCCGTCGGTGCGGTAGGCGAAGCCGGCTTCGCGGATCGCGTTGCGGCCTTCGCTGTTGGTCACCCAGCCCGGCGGCACGAAGCCATCGGCGTGCCAGCCCTGGCCGTAGAACATGGCCAGGCCGTCGCGGATGCGGCGCGCCGCCTCGCCCCGGTTCAGCGCCGAGAACTCGCCCTCGTGGGTGAGCACCCGGCGACGCAGCAGGCCGGCGGGCCCGTGGGGCGGCGGCCCGTCGTCCTCATGGTAGTAACCGTGCAGCACCAGTTCGTCCCCAGCGTCCTGGCGGGCCCGCAGCGCCCGGCAGAATGCCGGGTGCCGTTCGGCCAGGTCGTCATGGTGAAAATTGGGTACCGCCAACAGGGTGCAGCGCAGCTCACCGCCCTCTTCCTCGCGCTCCAGCTCCGCCAGGAACGCGCGGTACAGCGGCCAGCTGTGGGGCGCCACGTCATGCAGGGAAAGCATGAACGCCGGTGCCCGGGGATCGTCAGGGATGGGATTCATGGGTTCGCGCCAAGACAGGTTGATCGTAAACGCCCAGCACCCGGTGGTAGTGGCCCAGCAGGCTGTCCACCACGGTGTCCCAACTGTGCCGGGCTTCCACGTGGGCCCGGGCGGCGCGGCCCAGCGCCGCCGGATCGTCGTGCTCGAACAGATCACGGATCGCTTCCGCGAAGGCGCCGCCGTTGTTGGCCGGTGCATGGCGACCGCAACGGGCCGGCACCACCTCCGGCAGCGCGCCGGCATCGGCGCACACCACCGGCAGGCCGCTGGCCATGCCTTCCAGGGCCACCAGCCCGAAGGTTTCCTGGTCGCCGGCGTGCACCAGGGCATCCGCCGCCGCCATCCAGCCGGCCACTTCCGGGGTCGGGCAGAATTCATGGATCACCGACACATTGTCCGGCGCCTCCGGTTGCAGACCGGTGCCGATCAGCAGCAGGTGGTAGTCGGGCAAGGCGCGCATCGCCTCCAGCAGCACCGGGATGTTCTTCTCCTGGGTGCCACGGCCGGCGAATACCAGCAGCGGGCGGTCGTCCTCGATGCCCAGGGTGCGGCGGGCATCGGGCTTGGCCCGGCGCGGATGAAAGGCGTTCAGATCCACGCCCAGGGCCTGCACCTGCACGTCTTCCACGCCACACTCCGCCAGCCTCCGCGCCATCACCTGGCTGGGGCTGAGCACCAGGTCGAAGCCCTGGTACAGACGGCGGATATAGGCCCGCGTGCCGGAATCCAGAAAGGCACCCACCCGATGGTGGATCAGCGACAGCAGGTCCGAGTGGTAGAAACCCACCGCCGGCACGTCCAGCATGCGCGCGGCGCGCTGGGCGGCCCAGGCCGGCGAATAGGGGTCGCCGGCTTCGATCACGTCCGGCTGCAAACCGGCCATCACGTTGGCCCACAGCCCCAGCCGTACCGGGAACCGGTAACCCGGCGCCAGCGGCAGCGGCATGGCCGGCAACTGGATGAAATCCTCTTCGAAGCGTACTCCGGCGCCGGGCAGCACCACCTTGTGGCCCATGCCGTCACGGCGCAGCAGCGCCTGACGCTTGGCATCAATATAAGTGCGCACCCCGCCGCTTGATTGCGTATAAAACAAGGTGCTATCGAGAATCTTCAAGCGGCTCTCCTTCTCCCTGGCTCAACTCGCTGATTTTCGTCAAAAACCCCAAGATGGGCCTAAGATAGCATCGCTTCTTGAAGAGCGGCCCCGCCCACCCGGTAAAGGCTTGTAAAAGGCCGCGGCGCCGCCATAAAAGGGACACTGATCGGCAACAGCGGCACGGGAGTCGCGGCGAGTATGGAATTCAAGGATTATTACCGCATCCTCGGCGTCGAGCCAGACGCGGATGACAAGGTGATCAAAAGCGCCTACCGCAAGCTGGCGCGCCAGTATCATCCCGACGTCAGCAGCGACGACGACGCCGAAAGCAAATTCAAGGAAGTGTCGGAGGCCTACCACGCCCTCAAGGACCCGGAAAAACGGGCGGAGTACGACCGCCTGCGCCAATACCAGCAAGGCGGCGGTGGCGGAGGTGGCTTTCAACCACCGCCGGGCTGGCAGGGGTTCCAGGGTGGCTCCGGCGCCTCGGACTTCCAGGGCGAAGGGGACTTTTCGGACTTCTTTGAATCCCTGTTCGGCGGCGGTTTCCGGCAGCGCTCCTCCGGGCCCCGGCCGGGCCGCGACCTGGAAGTGGAAATGCCGCTGTTCCTGGAGGACACGGTGGCCGACACCCGCAAGCAGATCCGGGTCGGCGAACGCACCCTTAACGTGACCATTCCCGCCGGTACCGGCGACAACGAGCGCATCCGCCTCAAGGGCCAGGGCGCCCCCGGCGCCGGCGGCGGCGAGGCCGGCGATCTGTACCTGCGAGTACGGCTGGTGCCCCACCCGCTGTTCGATGTGGACGGCCACGACCTGATCGTCACCGTGCCGGTGGCGCCCTGGGAAGCGGCCCTGGGCGGCAAGGTGTCGGTGCCTACCCTGAGCGGGCGCATCAGCGTCACCCTGCCCGCCAACAGCCAGAACGGTCGGCGGCTGCGGCTCAAGGGCAAGGGGCTGAACGGCAAGAAAGCACCGGGGGACCTGTACGCGGTGCTCAAGGTGGTGATGCCCGACCACAACGACGAACACAGCCAGGCCCTGTGGCGGCAGCTTGCCGAACACAGCGGCTTCGACCCGCGCGCGGATTGGGAGTGATGGTATGAGCAACCGCATCCGTTCTCTGACCCTGGGCGAACTGTCCCAGCGGGTCGCCCTGCCGGTGGCCACGGTCACCGAAATCGTGGAACTCGGCATTATCGAACCCCAGGCGCGGGACCCGCACTGGCTGTTCGATGAAACCGTGGTGGTGGTGGTCAGCCGCGCCGCCCGCCTGCATCGGGACCTGGCCATGGACTGGAACGGCGTGGCCCTGGCCCTGGAGCTGGCGGAGGACAATCAGCGGCTGCGCCGGGAAAACGAGGCGCTGCGGCGGCGGCTGGCGCGGTTGCTTGAATGAGATCGCGGGTGATCGCGGCTGATCGCGACTGAAGTCGCTCCTACAAAAAGCGCGGTGCGGTTTGGCAAGGGTATTGTAGGAGCGACTTCAGTCGCGATCGATCACCCACGATCAGCCGGTAGGCCGCTGCCGATAAAACAGCGCCAACTGCTCATACACTTCCGGCAGCACCTCGCGCAGATAATCCGGTGACTCGAAGAAACTCTCGGTGGCCACGGCGAAGAACTCGCCGGGATCTTCCAGGGCATAGGGGTCCAGGAACGGCTCGCCGCGCTGGTGGGCTCCTTCCAGGGCGTGCCAGGCATTGGTGAATACCTCATGCCAGCGGCCCGGCTCCATGCCCCGGTGCAACGGCGGCGCGCCATTGGGCCCGTCGTCGAGCATGTCCAGTTTGTGGGCCAGTTCATGCAGCACCACGTTGTAGCCATCCTCGGAGCTGGCCTGGGCGATGTCGCCCCAGGACAGGATCACCGGCCCCTGCAGCCAGGCCTCGCCGGCCAGCGCCCGGCCTTCCTCGTGGACCACGCCGAATTCATCCACGCCGCCGTCCGGGGTCACGAAGGTGTCCTCGTAGACGATCACCGTGTACCAGCCGTCGTACCAGTCCAGCCCCAGTTCCAGTACCGGCACCACCGCCATGGTGGCGATCAGCAGGCGCTGGTCGTCGTTCAGTTGAAAGCCACCGCCACTGGCCAGTTCCTTGCGCAACAGAAAGCGCAGGGCATTATCGAACAGGCGCTGACGAAGCTCCCCCTGATAACGGGCCGCCACCGGCCAGCCGGCCACCGCCGCTTCCCACTGCTGCCGGCTGACCGGCAGCCGCGATAGCTTGCGGTCCTCCAGCCATTTCCTGGCCTGCTTTAACATCCTGTTTTCCCCAACAACAAACGAAAAAATTAGGTCTGAAAGCTTGCCCTTTTTGCCGGTGAACCGTAAAGCGGTTTGCCCGGGGGGCGTCCCATAATATGGGCAGGAAGACGTGGATGGCCCCGGGGCCGCCGGGTGCGGAGGCCGTGCCGACCAGCACGGCCCGCGGGGGGACTAGATGTAGTAACTGGCCAGCGGCGGGAAGCCGTTGAATTCCACCGCGCTGTAGCTGGTGGTGTAGGCACCGGTGGAGAACCAGTACAGACGGTCGCCGATGGCCAGGTTCAGCGGCAGCCCGTATTTGTAGTTCTCGTACATTATGTCGGCACTGTCGCAGGTGGGCCCGGCGATCACCACCTCTTCCATTTCCCCTTTCTTCTCCGTGTAGATCGGGTACTTGATGGCCTCGTCCAGGGTCTCGATCAGCCCGGAGAATTTGCCCACGTCGGTGAACACCCAGCGTTGCAGGGCGGTCCGCGACTTGCGGGAAATCAGCACCACTTCGCTGACCAGCACGCCGGCGTTGGCGATCAGCGAGCGGCCCGGCTCCAGGATGATCTCCGGCAGTTCCTCACCGAAATCCTCCTTGAGAAAACGGATGATCTCGGAGGCGTAGGTCTCCAGGTCATTGGTCTTGGCGATGTAGTTGGCCGGAAAGCCGCCGCCCAGATTGATCATCTTCAGCTCGATGCCCACTTCCTCGCGGAGCCGCTCGAACATGATCTTGACCTTGCCGATGGCCGCGTCCCAGGCGCCGATGTCGCGCTGCTGGGAGCCCACATGGAAGGACACGCCGTAGGGTTCCAGGCCCAGGTCCCGGGCCAGGATCATCAGATCCAGGGCCATGTCGGTCTGGCAGCCGAACTTGCGCGACAGCGGCCAGTCGGCGGTGTGGGTGCCTTCCGTGAGGATGCGCACATAGACCCGGGAGCCCGGCGCCGCCTTGGCGATGTTGCGCAGATCCGCCTCCGAGTCGGTGGCGAACATGCGCACGCCCTTTTCGTAGAAGGCGCGGATGTCGCGGGCTTTTTTGATGGTGTTGCCGAAGATGCAGCGTTCGGCGGACACGCCCAGGCCCATCACTTTCTCCAGCTCATAGATGGAGGCGATGTCGAAGTTGGCGCCGCGATCACGCAGCAGGCTGATCAGCTGCTCCGCCGGGTTGGCCTTGACCGCGTAATGGATGCGCGCGAACGGAAACTGTTCGATCAGCTGATCGTAGTGCTTGCCCACGGTTTCCGTGTCGATCACCACGAAGGGCGTCTCCTTGGTGTCCGCCAGGTCCTTGATGCGACGGAACACCGCTGGTTCGTAAAAATCCTCGACGCGAATGGCCTCGGTGGTCATGGGGGGCCTCTTTCCTCTCAACACACGGACCGGGCCCGGCAAGGGCTCCGACCGTTCCAGGGGCAACGGGCGCCCAAGTTATCAAGGTACGGGCCGCTTGGGGAGATACCGGGCGGGCTTTTTTTTGGTTCATCACGGTTGGGCGGGAAATCGGGAGGTCTCTATCCGGGACGCGGATCCGCGTGGGGGCCTTCCGGCCCCTGGTAGGAGCGACTTTAGTCGCGATGACGATGGCGACGGGGGATCGCGGCTGAAGCCGCTCCTACAGCTTTTTTTATCCCGGGCCGGGCGCCGCTAGTGCCGCCCGGGGCAAATGCGGTATTGTCTGCGCCCCCTGCCGCCCAGCCCCGGAGACCACCATGGCCCTGGCCCCACACCGCTCCCGCCGCCAATGAGCGCCGCCGCCGGACGCGCCGATCTGCTGCTGGTGGCGGTGACCCTGCTGGCCGGGCTCAGTTGGATCTTCTCCAAGGAAGCGGTGCTGCTGATGCCGCCGCTGCTGTTCATGGCGCTGCGCTTCTTTCTGGCCGGGCTGGTGCTGGCCATGGTGGCCTGGCCACGCCTGCTGCGCCTGGACCGGGACCAGTACCTGCGCAGCCTGCGGGTGGGGCTGGTGTTCGGCCTGGCGATGAGTTTCTGGATTCTGGGTCTGAACTTCGGCACCCATGTGGGCGAAGGGGCCTTTCTCACCAGTCTTGGCGTGGTGCTGGTGCCGGTGATGGCACGGCTGGTGTTCAAGGAGCGGCCGCCGCCGAGCACCTGGGTGGCCCTGCCGGTGGCCGCCAGCGGCCTGGCGCTGCTGGCCCTGGAAGGCGGCTTCCGCGCCGAACCGGGCCAGTGGTTCTATGTGGCGGCGGCGGCCATGTTCGCGCTGTTCTTCACGCTCAATACCCGGGCCGCCAATGACGCGGTGCGCGCCGGCGCCGACGGCGCGGTGACCACCCGCCGGCGGGTGCCGGCGCTGGCGCTGACCACGGTGGTGATGTTCACGGTCAGCCTGGTCACCGGGCTGGGGTCGCTGGCGCTGGAGCCCTGGCAGGCCACTCTGGACGAGTTCAGCGGCGCCATGGCCGGCTGGGTGATCGCCAGCGCCACCCTGGGCACCGCCGTGCGCTTCTTTATGCAGACCTACGCCCAGAGCCTGTCGGTGCACAGCCACGGGGTGGTGATCCTGGTGCTGGAACCGATGTGGACGGCGCTGTTCGCGGCGCTGTGGTTCGGCGAAACCATGACCGCCGTGCAGGTGAGCGGCTGCCTGATGATCTTTCTGTCGTTGCTGGTCAATCGCTGGAGCAGCGTGCGGCGGGCGCTGAAAACCTGGCTGGCCTGAACCAGCCGGGTGGCCAGCCCCCGGCGTCGCGGTTATGCTCGGGCCGATAACCGACCATCAAGGATTGCCCATGAACCAGCCCTACCATGCCCCGGAGGCCGCTCCGGCGGACCCGCTCAACCGTCGCACCACGGACCCGTTCGCATTCCGGGGCCGGCTCGGCCGGCTGCGCTATTTTGCTTACGTGGGCCTGGTGATGCTGGTGCTGTATCTGATGCTGACCTTCGCCTCGATCCTCAGCGCCGGTGTGGCCGGCGATGGCCGGCCGACGGTGCTGGTGGGCCTGGTGGCGCTGGCGCTGATGGTGGTGGCCACCTTCGCCTGGGTGGTGTACGGCGTGCGGCGGCTCAATGATATGGACCGCAGCGGCTGGCTGATGGTGCTGGGGTTCGTGCCGGTGCTGAACCTGGTGCTGGCGCTGGTGTTGCTGTTCGCGCCGGGCAGCCCCGGCGACAATCGCTACGGCCCGCGCCCGCCGGCCAACGGCACCGGCGTGGTGCTCGGCGCGGTGGCGGCGGGCCTGGTGATGCTGGCCCTGATCGGCATCGTGGCCGCCGTCGCCCTGCCCGCCTACCAGACCTATGTGGAGCGCGCCAAGGCCCAGCAGATGCAGCTGCAAAACCGCTAGCGCATCGCCGCCGGGCGCGCCCCGGTGCTTACTTGTGGGTCTTGAGCAGGGACTCCACCTTGTCGATGTACTTGCCCATGGCGTCGTCCTTGCTCATGCCCTTGAGCTTGGCCCAGGCGTCGTACTTGGCGCGCCCCACCATATCCAGCATGCCCGGCCGCTTGCCGCTCACATCGCCCTCGCTCCCCTGCTTGTAATGGGAGTAGAGGAACAGCAAATCGTCGTTGCTCGGTTTCTTGTTGAGGGTTTTGACGTCTTTCTGGGCCTGTTCAAAGCGGGCGGTATCGGCCATTATTCTCACCTGTTGGTTGGTATTTATGCTTAGGAACCACCGGCCACGCCCTCGGGAAGGCGCGCCGGCGCTCTACTCTCGACGATAACGATAACGCAAAGCAAGGCAACACCATCAAGGGGGAAAGTCGCCATGGCCCGGGCCACCGGAAACACCGTCGTGGATGCGCGCCAGGAGCGCGACCTGAAGAAAGCCCTGGGCAGCGTCTGGGTACGCTTCTCCGGTTCCCTGGAAGACCAGTACATCCACCACTCGATCCGCCGGGCGCGCAAGCTGATCGGCCGCTCGCTGTATGTGCTGATCGCCCTGTTCCTGGTGGTCACCGTGCCGGTGCTGGTACTGGTGGACGACCCGGGCCTGGCCGGCTGGCGGTGGTTCGGGTTCTGGCCCCTGGTGGGCGCCCTGGTGCTGTTGTTCCTGGCGGTGAAAGTGGACGCCCTGACCCGCTGGATGAGCACCCTGGTGGGGCTGGCCCTGATGGTCGCCCTGGCCGGCACCCTGCTGGGCGCGATCCGGCTGGCCGATACCTTCCTGGGCCAGGTGGCGGCGTTCGAGACCGTCTACGTGCTGATCATCGGCTTCTCGATTCTGCGCTTGCCGCCCACCCGCACCCTGTTCTGGTGCCTGGGCTCGCTGGTGCTGGCGCTGACCCTGGCGCTGGTGCTGGGCTGGTCGGTGCAGCCGGCCTCGCTGCTGCTGTTCTACGGCTTTCCGCTGGTGGTGTGCGCGCTCAACGGCTACATGCTGGACGCCAGCGCCCGCCACAGTTATGCCAACAATCTGCTGCTGGCCAAGGAATCCGACCGGCTGCGCCAGTGGCGCGACAACGCCGACCGGGAAGCCCGCCGGCAGCGCCTGCTCAACGAGTTCATGGCCCATATCGCCGGCAACCCCCGGGTGTCGGTGCTGCTCGACCAGGCCCTGGCTTTCATGATCGAGCACACCCCGGCGGTGGCCGGCGCCGCCTGGCGGCTGGCCGACGACGGCCTGCACCAGGAGGCCAGCCGGGGCCTGGACGCGGTGGCCCGCGGGCGCCGGCATCTGCCCCGGGAAGGGCTGCTGGCCGGGGCCCTGGACAGCGAAGGCGATGTCACCGTCCGCCACGACGTGCCGGCGGGTTACCTGGATCTGGAAACCGGCCACAGCCGCATGCGCCCGGGCCAGGTGCTGTTTGTCACCGTGCGCCAGGGCGACGACGAGCCGCTGGGGATCTTGGAACTGGCCGCCCTGACCCCGTTCGACGACGACGCCCGGGCGCTGCTGGAGAGTCTGGCGCCGTCGCTGGCCTACGCCCTGGTGGCGGCCATGGGCCGGGAGGACTATATGCGCCGCCACCGCCAGGCCGGCTGAACGCCGGCGGCGCTCAGCGGCGGCGTTTCAAGGGCGCGGAAAGGCGCTCCGGGTGGCGCGGGGTGACATCGTCCAGGGCCGCATAGATGGCCTCCAGATCCTGCTCCAGATCGCCGCCGGGCCAGAAGGTTTCCAGAATCCGCGCCTGCCGGCGGCGGTAGCAGAAGGTGACCACCACGATCGGCAGCGCCAGTTCCACGGCGATGCGGTGGAAGCCGGTTTTCCATTCCCCCGCCCCACTGCGGGTGCCCTCCGGGGTAATCCCCAGCCAGAACGGGTCGCCGCCGGCCAGCAGCCGCCGGGTGTCGGCCACCACTCCGCCAGGACGGCGGCGGTCCACCGGCATGCCACCGGCGGCGCGCAGCAACATCCCCGCGGGCCCTCGGAACAGGCTGTGCTTGGCCATGAAGCGGATATCCAGACGCAGCCCCAGGATCGCGGCGATGCCCACCAGGCCGTCGTAGTTGGAGGTGTGCGGCGCGGCGATCATCACCGCCCGGGGCACGTCCGGCAGCCGCCCCACCACCTGCCAGCCGATGGCACGCAGCACGGCACGGCCCAGCCAGGCGGTTACCGCACCGCCCCGGCGCGGCACCCGCGGGCCGATGTCCGCCGGCGTCAGGGGCGCGAGGCGGGCCCCCATATCAGGCGAACACCACCACGGTCTGGCGGCTGAAAGCCACTGGCCGGCCCTGCTCGTCCCAGATCCGCGAGCGGGTGTGGCCGTAGCCATCGGCGAAGGCGTCGGTGATCACGTCGTACTGCCAGTCGCGGGTGGGCGGCAGGGTCGCCGGGTCCACCAGAAAGTCCATGGTCCAGGTCAGCGAACTCATCGGCGCCGGCTTTTTCAGCATGGTGATCACCGAGGCCGGCCAGGTGTCCACCAGGCAGGCCAGGCTGGCCGCGTCCTGGGGCTGGCCCGGTTCGGCGAAGCGCATGTAGCCCTGGAAATCCGGCCGCGAGGAGCCGGTGTAGGGGTAGTTGTCGTCGGCGTAGAGCAGGTGGAAGTGGCGCAGAAAATCCGGTGTCAGGCCTTCCACGAACGGCACCGGATTGCACTCCGCCGCCGGCCGCATCTCCGGCGGCGGGCTACCGGCCACCGCCAGGGACGACAGGCGCGGCTGGCCCAGGCTGCCCAGCATCACCGCCACCACCTGGCCTTCCTGGCGGGCGGTCACCTGTACCTGGGTCACCGACTTGCCGGCGCGCAGAATCTCCGCCGACAGGGCCAGCGGGCCCGGCGCCATGGGCGCCACGAACGACAGGGAGAAACTGCGCAGCGGCGCCCGCTGGTCGCCCTGCTCCGCCGCCAGATAGGCGTCCATATGGGCAATCAGAATGGCACCGACGATGCCGCCAAAGGTGGCGCGACCCTGGCCCCAGCCTTCCGGCACGGTCATTTCCGTGCCGGCGGCGGCGGCCACGATGGAACTGTATTTCATAAATCGCTCCCGGCAAAAGCGGCTATTGATAGCAGAGCGGACCCGGCTTGGAAAGGGGCGTTCTGTTAAGGGCGTTGGCGTTGGATCGCGGCTGAAGCCGCTCCTACGACGTCAAGAACCGGGGTAGGAGCGGCTTCAGCCGCGATCCCCACCCTTCGCCGCCTGTGCCCGTTTGGTCCAGCCGGTGGCCTGCGCGGTGAGCGGGTCCTCCGGCCAGGGATGCTTGGGATAGCGGCCGCGCAGGTCCTTGCGCACCGCCGTGTAACCTTCCCGCCAGAACCGCCCCAGATCGCCGGTGATGGCCGCCGGCCGGCCCGCCGGCGTGAGCAGTTCCGCGGTCAGTGGCAGCCGGCCATCGGCCAGCACCGGCAGGGCCTCCATGCCGAAGCACTCCTGCAGCTTCACCGCCAGCCGGGGGCCGCCCTCGGCCCGGTAATTGATCGCCACCGAGCGGCCCGAGGCCACCGGCCAGCGGGCCGGCAAGGCGCGCTCCAGCCGGCGCCGCCGGTCGCTGCCCAACCACAGGCCCAGGGCCTCGCCCAGCGGCACCCGCTGCATATCCCGGGGCGTGCGGCAGCCGGCCAGAAACGGCGCCAGCCAGGTCTCCAGCCCGGCCAGCAGGCTGTCGTCGTCCATGGCCGGCCAGTGCTCCGGTTCCAGCTCGTGCATCCAGGCGATGCGTGCCCGCAACTGCCGGTTGTCTTCGTCCCAGGGCAGCATGGCCAGGCCGCGATCGCGCAGGGCGGCCAGTAGCCCCTGCTGGAGCAACTCCGGGGGCGGCTCGGCCAGGGGCCGGCGGTCCAGTACCAGCGCGCCCACGGCGCGCACCCGCTCGGCCACCACCCGTTCCCGCCGGGGGTCCCAGTGCACCTGGTCCTGTTCCTTGGCGCGGCGCTCCAGCACCGTGTCCACCGACTCCGGGGCCAGCGGCCAGGCCAGTCGCACCCGGCCGTCCCGGCTTTGCCCGTCGGTGTCCAGAATCAACAACCAGTCGCGGGCCGCCAGCGGCGTGCCGGGCTCCAGGCGGGCGCCGCCACCGTCGGCCAGCAGATAGCGGCCACTGCCCGGCTCCCGGCAGCGCGCCAGGCGCTCCGCAAAGGCGTCGGCGAGAATCAGGTCCAGGGGCTCCGCGTCCGGGCGGTCCCGGCGGTCACCGGCCAGCCGTGTCAGTTCCCGCTGCAACAGCGGCCACTGCCCCGGCGCCGCCAGAAACCGTTGCAGCCGGCGGGCCAGGTCCGGCTCCCGGTCCAGGCCCGGGGCCCGTTCATTGAGCAGCACCGCCAGGGCGGCGGCGCTGCGCGGCCGGCCCCGGTCCCGGCCGGTGAGCACCAGCACCGCCAGATCCGGCGGCAGCGGCAGGCCGTTGAGGCGCCGGCCCAGGTCGGTGATGCCGCCGTCCCGGTCCAGGGCGCCCAGGCCGGTGAGCCGTTCCCGGGCCGCCTGCCAGGCCCCCTCCGGCGGCGGGTCCAGCCAGAACAGCTCGCGCGGGTCCCGGCATCCCCAGCGGGCCAGGTCCAGTACCAGCCCGTCCAGGGCGGTATGGCGGATTTCCGGTTCGATATGGCGGGCCAGCACTTCTTCCCGGGCCCACAACTGGAGGCAGCGGCCCGGCCCCAGACGGCCGGCGCGGCCGGCACGCTGGTCGGCGTTGGCCTGGCTGATGCGGCGGGTGACCAGACGGCTGCGATGGCGGCGCGGATCGTACTGGGGACGCCGGGCCAGGCCGCTGTCCACCACCGTGGTGACGCCGCCGATGGTAACGCTGGTCTCGGCCACGTTGGTGGCCAGCACCACCCGGGCGGCGCCGTCGGCGGGGGCGGCCAGCACCGCCGCCTGCTGGTCGCCATCGAGACGGCCATGCAGCACCTGCACCGGCGGCTGCGCCGGCAGCCGCTGGCGGACCCGTTCGATTTCGCCGACGCCGGGCAGAAACACCAGGGTGGTGCCCTGCCCCGCCACCGCCGTCACCTGAGCGGCGCAGTGGGCCAACGGGTCCTGGTCGCGGCCCGGCGGCGCATGGCTGATGGTCACCGGATAGGCGCGCCCCTCGCTGCTCACCACCGGCAGCCCCAGGCCCTCGGCCAGCGGCCCCAGCTCCAGGGTGGCCGACATCACCAGCAAACGCAGATCCTCGCGCAGGGCGCCACGGACCTCCTGGACCAGGGCCAGGCCCAGATCCGCCTGCAGGGAACGTTCATGGAATTCGTCGAACACCACCGCCGCGTAGCCGTCCAGGGAGGGGTCGTCCAGCAGCATCCGGGTCAAGATGCCTTCGGTGACCACCTCCACCCGGGTGGTGGCGCTGATGCGCGAGTCGGAACGGGTGCGATAGCCAATGGTGGCGCCCACCTGTTCGCCGCGCTGGCGGGCCATGAACCCGGCCACCGCCCGGGCCGCCACGCGGCGTGGTTCGAGCACCAGCACGCGCCCACCGTGGCACCAGTCGGCGTCCAGCAGTGCCAGTGGCACGCGGGTGGATTTGCCGGCACCGGGGGGCGCCTCCAGCACCGCCCCGCCACTGCTGGCCAGGTACTCCAGCAGTCGAGGCAGCACCGCCTCCACCGGCAACGCGGCGGGGTTGATGTCGGACATGGGGCCGGCCCCTTCACCGTGAAAAACGGCATGGTAGCGGAAAGCGCCCGCCGGGTGGATCAGCCGCCGGGAAACTGTGCTTCCGGCACCGGCCGGCTGAACCAGTAGCCCTGGCCTTCATGGCAGCCCAGCCGCCGCAGCATGTCCGCCTGCTCCTGGTTCTCGATGCCCTCGGCGATAATCTCCAGCCCCAGGTTGCGCCCCAGCAAGATGATCGAATTGACGATCGCCAGGTCGTCCGGGCAAGTGGTCAGATTGGCCACGAACTGGCGATCGATCTTGAGCCGCGTCAGCGGGTATTTCTTCAGCAGGCTCAGGGACGCATAGCCGGTGCCGTAATCGTCGAAGGCCAGGCCCACGCCAAGATCGTGGACCCGCTGCAGCACGTCGAGGATTTCCGGGCTGATGCCAAGAATGGTGGTTTCGGTGATCTCCAGTTCCAGGGACTGCGGCGGCAGGTCATAGCGTTTCAGCAAGGCCTCCACCTTGTTCGCCAGCGCGGTATCGCGGAGCTGGCAGGCGAACAGATTCACGCCGATCCGGAAACTGCCGTATTTGGCCCGCTGTGCCGCCGCGAAGGCGCAGCTGGCTTCCAGTATCCAGTCGCCCACCCGCAGGGCCTGATCGCTGACCTCCAGCACGCTGATAAAGTCACCGGGGAACACCAGGCCCCGCTCCGGGTGCCGCCAGCGCAGCAACGCCTCGGCGCCCACCACCTTGCCGCTGTCCAGGGTGTTCTGGGGCTGAAAATGCAGCTCGAAATCGCGCTGTTTGAAAGCGATGCGCAGATCCCGTTCCAGGCGGTGCTTCTTCTCCACCCGCTCGTTGAGCTCGTCGTTGAAGATCACCAAATGTCTGGAGCCCAGACATTTGGCTTCCTGCAACGCCAGCAACGCCTGTTTCAACACCCCGGCGCTGTCCAGCTCGCCGGAGGCCTCAGCCGGCGCCGAGACAATGCCCACGCAGGCGGTGACCCGGCACTCGAAGCCATGAATGCGATAGGGCCGGCTTACCTCTTCGATCACCTTCTCGCCGAGGGTACGCAGGTATTCCGGGTCCTGCTCCCCATACAGCAGCATGCCGTACTCATCGCCGGCCAGCCGCCCCACCAGCGACGACTCCGGCGCCAGATCGGAAAACCGCCGCGCCGCCTCGCGCAGCACCTCGTCACCGGTGGCCATGCCCAGGGAGGAATTCACCGCTTTAAAACTGTCCAGGCCCACCTTCAGCACCGTCACCGCGCGTCCACGGTCCATATAGCCCTGGGTCATTTCCAGGAACCGTCCCCGGTTGGGCAGGCCGGTCAGGCGGTCGGTGTCGCGCATCAACCGCACCCGGTTCTGCAGATCCTGGCGGTGGGCAATATCGCGGATCACGAAGCCACGCTGATACTGATCGTCTTCCACCCAGATGGCGGACGACACCTCCACCGGCAGGTGGCTGCCATCGGTGCGCAACAGGAAGCTGCGTTGGTTCTCCACCGAGCGCCAATCCCGGCTGCCGCCGCCGGCGTCGAACAGAAGATGCTGGAATTGGGCACCCAGCAGCGCCCCCAGCTTCTGGCCCCGGGCTCGATGGGCATGCAGGCCGGTGAGCTGCTCCGCGCCCCGGTTCCAGAAGGTGACTTCATCCGCCTGGTTGATACAGATAATGGCGTCGGGGATCGATGACGCCAGCTTCAGAGCGGCGCGGCGTACCAGCAACAGGCGACGGCGGGCGAGATGATCCATGACCATCTCGGCGAAGCCCTCGAGCAGGGTCTCCTCGGCTTTGGTAAGGGGGTCGCGGGGCACATAATCCACCAGGCTGATGGCACCGAGACAATGGCCGGACGAGGTGCGGATCGGGGCGCCGGCATAGAAACGGATGCGCGGCCCCCCTTGAACCAGGGTGCTGTTCCGGTAGGCGGGATCGGCCAGCGTATCCGGAATCACCACGATCTCATTACGCTCCACCGTGTAGGTGCAAAACGAAACCTCCCGCGAGGCTTCGCAGGCGTCAAAACCGACCCGCGCCTTAAAATAATGAGAATCATTGCTCATGAAGCCGATCAGAGCGGTGGGCACCGAGAATATGCTCGACATCATCTTGACGATACGGTCGAACTCTTTCTCTGGAGGTGTGCCAAAAACTTGATAATCGCTAAGCGCGTGCAGACGCGATGTTTCATCCAAGGAATGAAGCGCCATCTTTATTTCCCGACTGAGGCCACCAATAATGGCGAATGCGCGCCCGTGAACGCCCGCACCTCCATTTCGCGAAAAATAGCGTCGATATTCTGCCCGGTCCAGCAACATTATTGATGCGATAAGTGTTTATGCGTAACGAACATTAAAATTGCTGTTTTTGTCTCCCATGCCGGGATTCAGCAATATTAAATCTCCGCTAAAACGCCCCGGGCAGCGCCGCTTAAACCGAGTCGAGCAGGCCCGGAAGTTCCGTTGGGGCGCGCTCGCCGGAATGCCGGTAACAGTCATCCAGGGCGAGCAGATAATATTCCAACCCGCGTCGAGCAGCGGTGAAGGCCCGCCGCCGTGAAGGCTCGTCCACGGCCAGCAGCTTGATCAGTTCCATGGCTTCATGGGGGTGGGCGTCGTCGTAGCTGGCATGGGCCCGCAACCAGGCCATGGTGTGGCGATTGATCTCGGCGCGGCCCTGTTCGGCGTAGTGTTTGACGCCGGCCACCACCCGCTGGCTCCACTCGCCGGTGGCCCACTCGATGGCCAGATTGGTGGCGGCGATGCTCTCTTCCAGGGTGCCCTGGTGGCCGGTGGTCCAGAGGAACTGATTGACCGCGTCCATGGCCGGCGGCGGCGTGGTGGTTTCCAGCCGCTCCCGGGACAACCCGAACCCGGCGGCCCAGTCCTGATACCAGTAGGCGTGGCGTTGTTCGATGCGGATATTACCAATCAGCCAGTTCTTGGTGTCCTCATGGCCCGGCGCCCGCCCGGCCCGGGTCTTGGCCAGCGCCAGCCCCATGTACTTGGGAAAGTTCTCCACCAGCGGATAGAAGTGCAGCAAGGCGTCCTGAAAGCGTTCCAGGGACAGCCGGCCCTCGCCCATTTCCACGAACAGCGGGTGATCGACCACCCGATCCTTGAGCGGCACCAGGGCGTCCCAGAACCGTTGGGCCCAGGACGGGTGTTCCGTCAGTGTCAGTGCGTCCTTGTAACGAGCGACCCCCATGGCGTTCCTCCGGCGGATTATTGTTAGTCCATGCTAACCAGCCATTGCCACGGCGGCCAGCCCGCTCCGGAGCAGCGGTTCAGCGGCCCAGGGCGCGCAACAATGCGCGCCGGCGGCGCGCCAGCTGGCGCAGTTGGCCGCCGGGAGGTTCGTGGTCGAGCCGATAGGCCAGATATTCGAAATAGCGGCGCCAATGGCCGGCGGCGCTGGCGGCACCGGGCCAGCGGGCGGTCACCGCGCTCTGCACGGCGGCGGCGGAGCACGCCTCGGGCAGCTCCAGCCCCCGCCGCCGCAGGGCCTGACGCAAGCGCCGGAACTCCCGCTCCAGGGGCCGGGCGGGATCGTCCCGGCGACGGCTCAGCACCAGCAGCGCCAACAGCGCGGTGGTCACCAGCACCGTCACCAGCAGGGCCAGGGCGATGCGCGTGGGGGTGACCGCGCCCAGCAGCCGTTCCAGAAAGGCCCGCTGCTGGTCCTGGCGGTAGCCGAGCACCCATTTCTGCCAGTTGAAGTCCACATAGTCGGCCCACTGCTGCAGCTGGAACAGCAGCGGCACCCGGTTGAAGGCGCCGCCGCCCTCGCCGTCCTGGTCGGCACCCAGGTTGCGCAGGGTCTGGCGCAGGCCCAGCTCGATGCGCTCAGGGGCCACCGCGGCGGTGGGGTCCACCCGCTGCCAGCGGCCGCCCAGCCACACTTCGCTCCAGGCGTGGGCGTCGTATTGGCGGACCTGGAGATAATCGCCGTTGGCCTCGCCGCCCTGGTAGCCGGCCACCACCCGGGCGGGGATGCCGGCGGCGCGCATCAGGAAGGTGAAGCTGGAAGCGTAGTGCTCGCAGAAGCCACGCCGGGTGTCGAACAGAAAGCGGTCCACGGTATCGCCGGAGACCGGCGGCGGTTCCAGGGTGTAGAAGAATGGCTGCTGGCGGAAGTAATCCAGCGCCGCCCGCACCAGGGCGTCGTCCTGGCGGTAGCGGCGGCGCCATTCCCCGGCCAGACGCCGGGCCCGGGCATTGCCCTGCTCCGGCAGATTCAGCATCAGCTCGCGCTCGGCGCCGTCCAGGGTGGCGCCGGCGCCGGCGGCGGGCACGCTGCGCACCCGGTAGCTCAGCGGCCCGGTGACCGGGGCGTCCGCCACCAGCCGCAGATCCCGGGCCAGGGCCAGGCCGTCCAGGTCGGTGAACGGCACCGCCAGGGCGTACAGCCAGCGTTGCTGGCTGGGCGCCATGATCACCCGGTAACGCCAGGCCGGACCGCTGTCGGCGGCGCGCAGGTCACGGTACCAGTCCGGCTGTGGGCCCCGGCCGCCGTAGACGGTGTCCCGGTCGCTCCAGCCCGGCGGCCGCGCCTGGCGCCAGGTGGTGCCGTCGAAGTAGCTGTAGGTGAGGCCCCGCCAATAGCGCTGCCGGGGCGGCGGCGCCTGGCCCTCGAACTGCACCCGGAATGCCAGCTCGGCGGATTCGGTGAGGCGGCTGACCTGGCCCGGTGACATGCTGTCGCTCATGCCGGTGCGTGCCTGGCCGCTGTCCAGCTGCATGTTCCAGAGCGGCGCCACCCGGGGCACCAGCACGAACAGAATGGCGGCCAGCGGCAGCGCCTGCAGCAGCATCACCGCCGCCACGCCCAGGTGCTGGCGGCGGCGGGCATGGGTATCGCTGTAGTTGATGCCGGCCAGGCTGGCGGTGAGCAGCGCCAGACAGCCGATCACGTAGAGGGCGGCCAGCGGTCCCTGGTGAAACAGCAGAATGGTGGCGCACACGAAATAGCCCAGCACGATCAGCACATAGGCGTCCCGTTTGCTAACCAGTTCCAGGTATTTCAGAGCGAACAGCGCGGTGATCAGGGCGCTGCCGGCCTCCGGACCGTGCAGCCGGCCGTAGCTTTGCCAGGTGGCGGCCACCGTGGCCAGCAGCAGAACCAGCCGCACCAGCCGGCCGGGCAAGGCCAGCCGCTGGCGGTCCACCAGCGCCCGCCAGCCCAGCACCAGCAGCAGCAAGCCGCTTTGCCACCAGGGGCCATCGCTGAGCTGGGGCAGCGAGGTGGCGATGATCGCCAGGGTCAGCCAGCCACGGGCATGGCTGGGCACCTGGTAGATGCGCGCCATCAGTCCGCCTCCCCGTGGCGGGCCAGCAGGTCCAGGGCCCGCCGCCGCTGCTCGTCGCCCTGCCCCGGCGGCAGTTCGGCGCCGGGCAGCCAGAGCGCGAAGGGGCGATTTTCCCGGCTCAGCTGCAATACCCAATCACACAGGATCGACAGGCGCTGCTCCACCGGCACCCCCTCCAGCAGGTCGTAGCGCAGCCACAACCGGCCGCTGGCCGGTTCATCGAACAGTTTGACGTTAAGGCCCCGGCCCCGGGCATAGCCCTTCCAGTCCACCTGGGTCAGCGCATCACCGGGCACATAGCCGCGCAAACCGCGAAATTCCTCGCTGCCGTTCTGCGCGGCCCGGGCCGGGCGCCGCTCTCGGTCGCCGCCCCGGGCCGGACACTCGGCGCCCTGCTGGGGCCGGGGCCAGGCCAGGCACACCTGATCCAGGGCCACCAGGGACCAGGCGCGCAGCAGGCCCAGGGGATAGCGGCTTTCCACCCGTAGCCTGGGCGGCCGGCGGGCGCCGCGTCGGGTCAGTGGCAGGTTCAGCCACAGCCCGGTTTCCTCGTTGCGCTCCACGCTGACTTCCTGGGCGGTTTGCTCCAGCCAGCGCAGCCACAGGGCGCGGTGACCGCGCCGGCGGGCGATCAGCACCACTTCCAGACTGCCCTGCCCGCCGACAAAACCGGAGCGGGCGCCACCGGCGCGCAGGGTCAGGCCGGAAAGGTTGCGGTAGGTGTGAAGAATGGCGACCACGAACAGGCCGATCATCAGAAAGCAGAGGCCGAGAATCAGGTTGTTCTCGTAATTGATGCCACCGAAAAACAGCAGCACCGCCACCAGCAGATAGAGATAGCCGTAGCCACTGGGCAGGATGAAGATGCCCCGTTGATCGAGCCGCACCTGACGGGCGCGGGGCAGGCGCCGGTCGAGCCAGCGTTGCCAGGCGTTACGGACCATGGCACCTCCTCGGCCGGTGTCAGCCGCGCACCACCGGCACGGTCTGCAACAGGGACTGGGTGATCGCCGCCACCTGGCCGCCCTCGCGGGGCTGCAGGCGGTGCTCCGCCACCGACGGCCACACTGCCTGCACATCCTCGGGCAGCACATAGTCGCGGTTATGGATCAAAGCCCAGGCGCGGGCCGCGCGCAGCAGGCCGAGACCGGCCCGGGGCGACAGGCCGGCGGCGAAGCGGTCGTCGGCGCGGGTGGCTTCCAGCAGGCGCTGCACATAGTCGATCAGATCGCGGCTGGCGCGCACCTTGCCCACATGGGCGATCAGTTTGACCAGCCCGGCGGGTTCGATCACCGGGCGCAGTTCGCGCACGGCCTCGCGCAGGTCGCCGCCGGCCAGCAGTTCCAGTTCCACCTCCGGGGCCGGGTAGCCCAGGGAGATGCGCATCAGGAACCGATCCAGTTGGGATTCGGGCAGCACGAAGGTACCGGCCTGGGTCACCGGGTTCTGGGTGGCGACCACGAAGAACGGCGACGGCAGCGGCCGGGTCAGGCCGTCCAGGGTAACCTGGCGCTCTTCCATGGCCTCCAGCAACGCGCCCTGGGTCTTCGGCGTGGCCCGGTTGATTTCATCGGCCAGCAGCAGCTGGCTGAACACCGGGCCCTCGCGCAGGCTGAACTCACCGGATTCGGGATCGAACAGGGAAACGCCGAGGATGTCGGCGGGCAGCATGTCGCTGGTGAACTGCACCCGGCGGTAATCCAGCCGGAACACCCGCGCCAGGGCATGGGCCAGGGTGGTCTTCCCCATCCCCGGCAAATCCTCGATCAGCAGATGTCCGCCGGCGAGCAAACAGCCCAGAGCCAGTTTCAGTTGTTCCGGCTTTCCCAGCACCACGCTGCCGACCCGGGCCAGGGCGTTGTCCAGTGCCTGCATAAAAACCCCAAAGGAGAAAGTTACAAGTTAAAAGTTGAAACGCGAAGGGAGCGTCGTGATCCGGCCGGGCCGTGCCCGCGGTCGAAGCGGCCGGCGCCCGCCGGCCCCTTTTAACTTTTCACTTTCAACTTTGAACTGGTTTTAGAAACCCAGCGCCGTGATCCCCCGCGCCAAATCCCGTTTGAGATCGTCCACGTCCTCCAAGCCTACCGCGATACGGATCAGGTTGTCGGTGATACCCGCCCGTTTTTTTTCCTCCGGGTCGACGCGGCCGTGGGTGGTGGAGCCGGGGTGGGTGATGGTGGATTTCACGTCACCCAGGTTGGCGGTGATCGACATCAGTTCGGTGCCGTCGATAAAGCGCCAGGCGGCCTGGCGGTCGGCGCGGCCGTCAGTGTCTTCCACCTCGATCGCCAGCACCGCGCCGAAGCCGCTTTGCTGGCGGGCCGCCAGGGCGTGCTGGGGGTGGCTTTCCAGGCCGGCGTAATGGACCTTGGCGATGCCCGGCTGCTGTTCCAGCCAGCGTGCCAGTTCCAGGGTGTTGGCGGAGTGAGCCTTCATGCGCAGGCCCAGGGTTTCCAGCCCCTTGAGGAACACCCAGGCGTTGAACGGGCTCATGCTGGGGCCGGCGGAGCGCACGAAACCGTGCACTTCCTTGATCAGGTCCGCCGGGCCGACCACGGCGCCGCCCAGGCAGCGGCCCTGGCCGTCGATGTACTTGGTGGCGCTGTGGATCACCAGATCCGCGCCCAGGGCGATGGGCTTTTGCAGGGCCGGCGTGCAGAAACAGTTATCCACCACCAGCAGCGCGCCATTGTCGTGGGCCAGCTTGGCCAGCGCCTGGATATCGCCCACCTCGGACAACGGGTTGGACGGGGTTTCCAGAAACAGCATTTTGGTTTCCGGACGAATCGCCGCCCGCCACTGGTCCAGATCGTCCAGGTCAACCAGGGTGGTGTCGATATTGAATTTCTTCAGATAGCGGCTGTAGATCACGTTGGTGGTACCGAACACACTGCGTGAACTGATCACGTGATCGCCGGGGGCCAGCAGCGCGAAGAAGGTGCTGCTGATGGCCGCCATGCCGGACGCCAGGGCCTGGCACTGTTCGCCCCCTTCCAGGGCCGCCAGGCGCTGCTCAAAGGCGCGCACCGTGGGGTTGGTGAAGCGGGAGTAAACGTTGCCGGGCTGCTCGCCGGAAAAACGGGCGGCGGCCTCGGCGGCGCTGTTATAGACGAAGCTGGAGGTGAGGAAGATCGGATCCGAGTGCGACATCTCGTCGGTGCGCAGCTGCGCCCAACGGATGGCCAGGGTGTCGGTGTGAAAATCGTTCGGATCCGGTTTGTCGCTCATTGCCTTCTCGGTACGGGTGAAATATTCAGGCTCAGTTGGAGTTGTGCAGGTCGATCACTTCGTTATCGGCCAGGGCGCGGGTCTTTTCCCGGTTTTTCTTGGCGCCGTCGCTGCGCCGGGCTTCCAGGTCATCCAGGTAATTCTGATCGATGTTACCGGCCAGATAGTGGCCATTGAACACCGAGCAATCAAACTCCCGGATGGTGGCATTGCCTTCCTTGCAGGCGTTCACCAGGTCGTCCAGCTCCTGATAGATCAGCTTGTCGGCGCCGATCAGCTGGCAGACTTCCTCGGTGGTGCGGCCATGGGCGATCAGCTCGCTGGCGGCGGGCATGTCGATGCCATACACATTGGGGAATTTCACCGCCGGCGCGGCGGAGGCGAAGTAGACCTTGCGCGCGCCCGCTTCACGGGCCATCTGGATGATCTCGTGGCAGGTGGTACCGCGCACGATGGAGTCGTCCACCAGCAGCACGTTCTTGCCGGAAAATTCCAGCTCGATG
>CENV01003625.1_pt1 | contig 40991 bp, 55 predicted proteins | sample 530231 | NCBI WGS metagenome assembly CENV01 (sample SAMEA2619815, study PRJEB7988) | marine metagenome | biome: marine biome (ENVO:00000447); feature: surface water layer (ENVO:00002042); material: "saline water (ENVO:00002010), including plankton (ENVO:xxxxxxxx)" | depth 5 m
TGTTAATGCCATTATCCTAACTCCTCATCTGTTGGCTGTGTTTCAGTTGGATGATTCCATGATTTAATATAATCACCTTTGCCATCACTATCATTTTGAACAATGATATTATCTATAAAATCTTCATCAGTAACTTTTGATCTTGCTGATTTAATTTTTTCTACTAATGTTGCCATTATGCAGTCCTCACAAAATGTGCTTGAAAGTAAGTATCATCTGCTGTATTTAAAAATTGTGTACCTGTTGTAAATCCAAACGCCTCAAAGTAATCGTCAGTATCAGCTACATCCATTATGCTCAATCTTGCATATTGTGAACCTGAAGCTACACCACGTCTCCATAACACTCCGTTCTTATACAAAGCGACAATATTTGTTGTGCTTGAATTATTTCTGGTGCCTATAATAAATTCATAATAACCAGCTACAGTAGGCGTAAACCTATAAGCACTAGCGTCATATTTAGAGTCGGTATCCCAATGTTCGGTTGCATACGCTATCTTTGTATATGTACTCGCTGATACAGTTTGTGTTCCTGAAAGTGTCGCACTAAAACTTGGTTGTACTGATGCAATATTAGTTGCATTTACATTACCACTAGAATCCATTGATACTTTAGTTACGCCATTAGACTGCAAGTCTATAGCTCCACTTGTATCTGATACAAACTTTAATCCGTCTGATGTATCTGCATTAATCTTAACTGTCATAGTATAACTAACCTCTCGCCTGATGGGATTGTTACTGTAACCCCTGAATTAATTGTAAGTGGTCCAACACACATTGCTGATTTATTAGTAGATAAAGTATAGTTTGTTGTAACGACTCTTTCGTTTTCAACAAATACCTCATCACCACCGGCTCCTGTTGCACCTGCCGCTGCTGCTGCCGCCCACTTTAATCCTGTTGCTTGACTGCTATCAGCTGTCAATACATAATTGTTTGTACCTACAGAAAGTGCTGATGGGTTTCCAGATCCGTCACCTGCTAATAGATGTCCCTTAGTTGATAGATCGACTGTTGTAACTGCTGATGTACCGTTACCGATCAATACACCGTTAGCTGTATGTGATGTTGCACCAGTACCACCATTAGCTACTGGTAAGGTACCACTGACCTCAGATCCTAGGGCCGTAGTATTATCTATACTTACCCACGCAGAACCATTATAATATTTTAAAACATTTGACGATGTGTTAAAGGCTAAATCACCAGCATCTAATGAGCTAGATGGATCAGATGAATCTACTCTATATCTTTCTGCAAAACTATTGACCCCTGATATATTAGTAGCTACTGTATTAACATTAGCTACTGCGCCTGCAACTGTAGCTATATTTCCAACAACCCCTGAAGCACCTAGTGTTGCCATGTTAGTTACGTTAGCTGACGTACCTAGTATATTTAAATCTGTTACAATGTCACTTGTTGCTAACGTATTAAGATCTGAAACGATATCTGATGTTGCTAAAGTATTGATATCTGAAACTATGTCAGATGTTGCTAATGTATTTAAGTCACTTACAATGTCACTTGTTGCTAATGTGTTAAGGTCAGAAACAATATCTGAAGTAGCTAATGTATTCATGTCAGCAATGACGTCAGTCGTTGCAAGCAACGCCATATCAGCGATAACATCAGTATTTGCTAGTAAAGCCATATCAGCAATGACGTCAGTTGTTGCAAGCAGTGCCATATCAGCTACAGCGTCAGTAGTTCCTAATCTTCCAATCTCAGTTGCTTTAGCCGCTACAGCTCCGATGTCAGTGGCATCGGCAGCTACAGCGTTTATGTTAGTCGCATTACCTGCGACTGAAGTGACGTTTGAGGAAATTCCTGCTACTGTTGTAATGTCTGATGTAATACCTGCTAAGGTTTCAAGGTTCGCGGTTGTTGGCCCCATCTCTAAGCCATCAGCTGCTGAATTAACTTTTACAACTTTATCAGCTACAAGTTCTGACATACTAATGTTAGACGTAGCCGATGATTCTTGAACCTTGACTGATCGATCAGCAACCTCAGAGATCTGAGCTGCGATAGTTGTTAACTTATCAAGTGCTGATTCGTGTGTTTCAGCAGGAAAAGGATCTCCTGCTACATAATCTGTTGTTTGTGTAAATGGTACGTTACGTATAATAACGACTCTAATTGTATCAGGCGGTGGATTGTTTAGTGTTATTGTTGCAAACTTAGTACCAGCATTAATTGTTACTGAATAATCATAAGTACCGCTACCGCCTTTTGTCTGTAATGTTTGTACGCCAGTTGCTATTACAACTGTAAAAATCTTTAATTCTGTATCTGCTGCGACAGGAGCATTGAAGGCAAAAGCAGTCGTACTGCTATTACCTGTGTATACTACGCGACCTAACGAACTTCCTATTGTCATTCTTGTAACATCCTAGGGACCATATACGATTGTCCTCTGTCCCTCATTATACGCTGTTCTTCCCTACGAAGATACCCTGGATTTGATAATTCCATGACAAAATTGTACAATAAATAGTCCTGGATAGCCTTACCGTAGAATAAGTTTTGATAAGGCATGTTTTCTTTAACGAATCTAGTAGCATCTCTAGGCAACTTTTCTGGCTCTCTAAACGTAGTTTGTACTAATCCTAATATATCCGTAAGTGTATTTATACCAGGACCGGCTAATTGTTCTAGTGGACTTCTACCTCTGTAGTTACCTAATAATGTATCACCGTAGATACCTAAGCTGCCACCTTGTAATAATGCATCAATCCAAAATCTATCATCAAACATATCTCTTGGTTCTCGTCCTTTAAATGCTTCTTTTGTTTGTATGGCCATGGCACCAAGGATCGATGAGCCTACAATTAAAGTAGCCATACCAGCATAGTTTCTTTTACCAGTATATGATTTAGAATAAACCTTGTTAAGTAAAGCTTTTCTAAGTACAGTTACTGGAAATGTTTTAAATAACATAAGTTGTCTTCTAAACTCACCAGCAAAACTTCCAGCTCTTGAGCTTCCTTTCATAAGAGCTTGCTCCCAAGCCCCTGGAATCATGACACCATTTCTTGATGTATCATTAATCATGGTTACAAAACGTCTTTTTATTGTGCTTAAATATTCCGCTTTATTAAATTTATATCGTTGTGTTTCACCCTTAATAACTGTAGTCATATCTTGAAATGCACTATCAGTTCTAGAATCTATAATCGCATCAACATCTGCTTTAACATCTCCCTCATATTTAATATTTTGTACTGTCATCATGTCATCTGCATCTATTTTTTCTATGCCATATTTTCTAAGTATATCCCACTCTTTTTCACCGATCCTATAATCTTCTAATGTTTTTCTCATTTCAGGCATCAGCTTATCAAAGGATAATTTTTTATGACTAGCAAGGTGATTCATAAAAGTGAATGACATACCTATAGCATGCGAGTCATTCCACCAAGACATTAAATTAAACTTAAAGAATTGATTTTGTAAGCGTGTCATCATGCCAGGAAAGTTATCAGTACCTGCACCTACTTTAGAAAGCAATGCACCTCTAAATGACTGTATTCCTAAGCCTAAAGAGTTTGCATATTTTTTTCTTATTTTTGGCTGTCCACCTAGACCATCTAAAATATTACCAAATGCTTTAGCTGTAGCAGAAAGACCAGGCATACCAGCATTTGTAAGGGCTGCTACCTGAAATGCAATATCACCAAATGCTGAAATGGTGGCTTGCCCTAATTTTGACATAACCTGTACAATTCTTAAATTACGTGAATATGCAGCAATAATGTTTGCACTAGTTCCGGAATCTAATTGATTAGCCGAACCGTCTAATTCTGCTAAATATCTTTCTGTATCAATATTAAAGTCGTCTTTTGCAGGTTTTTCTAGTGTCCTTAATTGATCTGTCTGAAACTTTTTTTCTTTTGGATCTGTAGCATTTTTTATTCTAGTTTGTACAATATCACTTACTCTGCCATATATTTTTTTAAGCTGATTTCTAGGATTAGTTCCTAGTTCTCTAAGTAATACGTTATTATTAGTTTGCCCTGTAACTTGATTGTATACAGATTCTACAAGTGATCTTTTTATATATTTATCTTTGTATTCTTTTGCAGCTTTACCTGACTTAAATTTAACTTGTGCAGGTGTAGATTCTTTAGCACCTAAATTACCTTTACCTGAGTATGCTTTTCTAACTACATTTTGTAATCTTCTTACAAATAAGTTTTGGCCGCTGTTTCCAAAGGCATATGAATCACCACTGTAAATCATGTTCTTACCTGTCGTGATAGTATCCCACAACTGATCTAAATGACTATCAATGTTATCGTCGGTAACACGTGTTTCTATGTTTCCTTCAGCATCTATAAATACAGAATTTTCTGTATCCATATTGTTCTTCATAAATTTTTTCCATTCATCTTTGTCTGCTTTATACAAAGTAGTTTGATCGTGACCTTGCATTCCAAAAATTTCTTCAAATGAATCTTCGGCTTTACCTTTGTATGCTGCATTGTCCATAGATACTTTAGATCTTGCTTCCCACTGTTTAATTAATATATTAGCTATTTTTACTGCAGCTTCTTCTTTTGGACCTGTTGGTTTAAACTGTGGGTCTTTTAATATTTTATAACCTACATCAAGTATTGTCTCTTCCATCTTTTCATCTCTAAAAATTTCTAAGACATTTTGTTCTTCTAGTTCATTTTGTAAATTACCGACTGCTTGTTCTTTTTCAGTAACTTGCATAGTATCAATAGAAAGTTTAGAACCTTCTTGTTTTGCAACACCGCCAGTTTTATTTTTAGTTACAACTGTGCCGACTAAAAATGATTGTAGCGCACCAACAGGATCTTCGGCTGCTGCTATTCTTTCTACAGCAGTCTCTACAACTATTGCATCGTGTAAAACTGCTTTTACTTCTAATTTTCTAGCAATTTCTAGTTCAGCTAAAACTTCTTTTGTTAACTCAGCGTCAGTTCTAGGAAATTTTAGTTTTTGTGAGTTTTTAGCCATTGTAATTTCTACAATGCTATCTATTAAATCATCGATTTTTCTGTCAGATAATGGTAAGTTTCTTTTTTGTAAATTTTCCCTAGTTATTAATTTTCTAAGTTCTTCTTTAAATGATAGGCTACTACAACTTGTCATAATATCTCCTTACATTTCATAATTCTTCTTAGTACATCATTTACTTCTTTACTGCCCATAGTTACTTCAAATGTATCATTAATGTTTTTTACATTTTCTACTAATTTGTTTGCTTTATCTTCTCCCATCATATCAGTAAGGATTGCAATGTTGTTTTCTGTTTCTTCGTCTAAACCTTTGTCCTCTTTTTTATGTGTAGACTTAAACTCAGCAGAATCTTGATCAACTAATCTTGGACCTACAAAATCATCACCTGTATTATTAGCAAGATTAATTATTTTTTCGCGCATCATTTCGCCTTTTTTAGCTCTATAATCACTCTTAGTTCTGCCTCGAGCTTTCATACCGTCAGTGGCCATAAATTGATGTTCCATATCAAACATGTTTATTATTTCATCAATCTCAGCATCATCTTTTCCTAATCTTCTAAAAAGATCTGTAAGTCTATCTTCTGATACTTTGATTTTATCTTGTTTTATTTTTTCATTTTTTAAAGCTAGTTTCTTTTCTTCACCTGTTAAGTCATCAATATTAAATGTCTTTTCTTTACCGTCAACTGTCTTTGTAAATTTACCAGGCTGATTTGATATAACGACATTTTCGTGTTCACTAAATGCTCTTATAATACTTGATAACTGTTTGTAGTTTTTAGGTGCACTTGCTAATAATTGTGCTTTTTTATTTTCTAGTTCATCTATTTTTTTAGCATGAGCTTCTATTTGTTTATCTGTTGGAGTTTGTTTTTTATTAAAGTTTGCATTAGCTTTATTTATTCTTACATCAAGCGCTAGTACATCATCATATGTACGATGTGCATGATCAATGTCTGTTTTTGATATATGTAATCCTGCTAATTCATCAATTGGCCCTACGTCTACAGGTTCACCATTTTGTATATCTAGTGCTGCTTTATTTAGTTTAGCTTTTACAACTTCATTAGAATCTCCTAAACCGCCTCTATATGGTAGATTTCTTATAACACCTGCACGATCTCTAGGAGCCACAATATTACCTATTACTCTAGCATCCATACCTGTAGCATGACCTAAAGTACCAAGAGCCCCTGAAAATATACCGCCAAATGCTATATTAATAACTGAGTTTACAGCTGTATAATCTAATTGATCTTGATTTGCTTGTGTTGCTATTGGTACTTCTAATACAGCAGAAGCAGCAACACCTGTATATGTAGCTAACTGAACGTTGGCACTTAATCTACTAGATGATTTTAAACGATTTATAAACCATGCCGGTTTTGTAAATGCAGCAGAAAACATAAGAGGTATATTTAATGGATCTACAACTGCAGCAAACATTTCAATACCCATACCTCTCAAAAAATTTGTACCTTCAGCTTGATTTAATATCCAATTATTTTCCATGGCTTCATGCTTACGTCTAATTAAATTAGATAAACGTATATTAGATATAGGACCATCTATTTCTAAATGTTGTTCTAGACCCGCATCTTTAATTTGTGCACGTGCATCAAGTTCACTTAATACACTAAATTCAGTAAGTTCTTGTGATTCGTCTAGGTCGATTAAATGATTTACTTCTTGACCACTTAATGCATTGCCATTCATTGTTTTTTGTTCAAAGCTCTTAAGTAAAGAATCTTTGTACATTCTTTTTAATGAGTCAGTACCTGTAAAATTCCAGCCACGCTCCCATGCAGCATCTGATACAGCTTTAGTACCTATGTCAAGTCGATCATAAAGTCTGCCATAACCTTGAGTATCAACGTGTTGTTTTTTTATTTGTAGAAAGTTCATTCTCTAAATAAAGCTCCGAAGTCAATAAAGCCACCAGGTTCGTTGCCTTGTCTAATAGCCTTTAAATATAAATCTTCATTTCCTATAACGTCAAAAGGTATTATTAATTGTTCTCCATTTTTTCCGTGCACATCAAAATAATCATACATTTCTTTTAATTGTATTGCAAAACCTTTACGTCCATCTTTAGCATTTACTAATCTCATGTTGTCTCTAAAAGCACTTTTTAGTTTTGTCATAGTTCTTTCTTTAATTTTTTCTTCTAATACTTCAGCCGTAGCACCTTCAAATTCTTTTTCAACTTCAACTCTTATTCCTGGAATATTAGTTATCATCTGTGGAGCCACTATATCAAATATTAATTCTCTAAGCTTTTCATTTTCTGCATTATCTATAAAAGTTTCTACATTGTAGACAAAGTCAGGTCTTGAACCGTCTGAGTTATATGTTCTGCTTAAATAATCCATATCCATGCTTCCTACAAAATTAAGTGGATTATTTACAAATTTTCGATCTTCACTTTCAAATAACATGCGGGCATGTTTTGTGGCATCTCCAGCAGAAAAACCGTTGTTGGTTATGTATCTATAAATAACCTGTTTCATTTTATCAGTAAATTCATCGGCACCTATCATTGAACCTGCTGTAAACGCAGGCATTAAATCTGCTGATATAGCTTTAGCACCTTGTGTAATCTCAGTTGAAAATTCAGAAGACTCTATATCTCCAACACTAGCATTAGATTCAAAATATACCCTTGCCTGTGGTTCATTTAAAATCATACCAGCTCTATCTACAATACTAAAGTTAGATTTATCTGTAGCACTTACAGCATATATAAATTCTTCAAAAACTTCTCGTCCCATAGTTTCCTGCAGACCTAACAAGTAACTAAGTTTTTGTGTACCTGTTAATGTAGCATACTTATCATTTTCTGCTTTTATAAAGTTTTTATCAAAGCCATTATCTAGTTTAATATTATACTGATCTGCAAAACCTCTTAATATCTCATGATATTCTTTTTGTTCAGGTACAAAATCTTTTAATGCATCTTTAGCACCTGGTGCTGATGATAAGATAAAACCAGTTCGATCATTTGCATATTGCTTTTCTTTTATACCATATTGCCTAAGTGTTAACTGAAAAATTTCCTTTGCGTCTTCTTTATTTCTAAAATCAAGACCATATTTATTTGCAAAAGCTTGTGTACCTGCATAAACATCGCCACCGGCTTGCATAACATTTTGTTCTACATCTGCCATGTCTCTACTAAGGTCTAATCTAAATTGTTCATCAGATATTTTACTTGTCAACTTACTAACATTACTTGCTGCTGCCTTATTTAATTCTGTTTTGTCTTTAGCTCTTAGTAAGGTATTACTAATATTCATAAGAGTGTTGCCTAAACCAGATCTTGAAATTCCTGGTATAGGTGCACCGCCACCGATTCCTCCAAAATTAATATCTAAACCTTTTTTAGCTGTATATGTTTTAATCGCCATAGCTTAACATCCTTGACATTTGTTTACTTATTCTTGTTGCTTGCTTTTCATCTTTTACAGCTAGAGCATCACCTTGTTTTAAGGCATAAAAAAAGTAATCATCTATTCCCTGTATCTCATTACCGTTAACATCCCATCTTATTGTAGGATATAAGTAAGCTGTACCTTCGAACGTAACTGATTCAGTTCTTTGTGATTCACCTCTGCTTGTACGTCTCGTTTTATCAATCATGTTTTTACCAAACCAAGGGGTAAGTGCTGCCATTTGCATAACAAGATCGTCTGTATAATAATCTTCCATTGTTAAAGTTTCAATGCTACTAGCTTCACCCATGTGTATTTTAGCTAATTCATTACTTACAAACTCATTGAGCTGTTTTATATTTTCTCTTGATTGCACTACATAGTTATTAAATGCAGTCATATATAATTTTTCTTCTTCTTTTTTACTTACACTACTATGTGCACCTGATAATATTTCGTCCATAAGTTTCATAGGCGATTGTTTAGCAGTACCTTTCATGTAAGCTAGTTTATAATCTTTTGTAGCTTTTTCTTGTAACTCAAATTTAGTATTTGTAGATATATATGATTCAGCACCTTCTAGTGCAAACATTGTTTGATTTTGTTTTATTTGAAACATGTCAGGGTCTGTTTCTATTAGTTTAGAATAATCATTTATTGTGTTTGTAAGTATTGTTTTTCTACCATTCATATTTATAGCAGATTCTGCAACAATAGCTTTTGTTAATGATTGTTCTTTATATTTATTTGTATATGCTGACCATAAATCTTCTGCTGCTTTATTAGGAGGTGTATACTCTTGCAGTGAATCATCAATAAAACCTTTTATTTGGTTTGTGTAACTTTCAGGATTATCTCGATCAGAATTACGAGGGTCTCTTGCATATTCTACAGGATCTATTGAAGTATTTAATTTTTTTTCAAAGTCAAGTTCTGACTGCTCAAACTTTGCTGAGTTATTAAAAACCCAAGTCTTTGCTTCTTCTAATTCAAAGTTAGAAACCGTTTGCTGTGTATTAAGTGTAGGTACTATTGGCATTACGTATTTACTCCCTTATATATATCGTATTGTTTTTTTCCACCACCTAGTATTGTTTCAGTCATAGCTAATGTTGCCTGTGTTTCTGCCATTTGGCCCCTAAATCTTGTTGTAGCTTTTTCTGAATCTAGGTTAGCTTGTTTAACGTCACCACCATAAATAATAGCAAGTCGATCAATTTCGCCTTGTGTTGCAGTGTCCATAGCTACATTTAATGGTGTACCTTCCATTGTAACTCCTGCTGCGCCATATCCTGCTCGTTGGCTTCCTAAAATTCGTTGTACAGCGTCTGTATGTCTAAATACAGCAAAGTCAGTCTGATCTGAAACCATTTTTTTATTAGTATCAGCTAAAGCTATATTATAATTAGTAGACGCTTGGGCAGCGTCTGACTCTATTTGCTGACTACCTAAAGCTAAGGCTGTTCCGGCTGCTGCAAATGCTGCTGTTACACACATTAAAATATTCTCCTTTTTTGTAATAGTATATCGTATATCATCTGTCGGACACCACCAATGCATACATAATAGCTAAGACCGTACAAGGTTGTGGCTTGTTATGTTGTATAACTAGGTTAAATTTACGCTCTGGCTGATGATTTATAAGTATACGTTTATCGCCAGTAAATAAAGTAATACTATCCATAGGGTCACTAGCAGATCGAAAAGGTATTTCCTCAATTGTACCACCTTCTTCTCCAACTTGCAAAGTATAAGTATCTACAACTCGTATACTAGCTCGTTCTATACGTTTTACTTTACCTTGAGCTGTGCCTGTTTCTGTCTGAACTTCAGGGTCTAGGGTAGTGGCTGAAGCTGTAAAGCCTAATCCTACATGACATTTAGTTGTAGTCCTCGTTAATGTGATAGCCCCTGATGATACTGCAACATCAGGATGTGTAGCACCATCAGCTAACACTTTTACTGTTTGTCCTTCTAAGTGACTAAGACCTGATATAGTTGAGGCAGCTCCGCCTGTGTATGTTAAACCTGAATCTACAAAAAATGCATCTGATGCTGTCTTACCTTCATTTGTGTCAAATACTTCTTCTAAAAATTCTACGTAGTGTTTTGTAGCACCGTTAATTGTACGACTTACAATTAAATAAAGTTGATTTTCTGTTTCTGTTTGATTAGGTATAGTTGCAATTGATTTTATACTTACATTTGTACCGCCTAAAGTGTGACGATGCAATGCTACAACATTTTGATCGCGTTCATAAGTCATACCTCTTAATGTACCATCTGCTAATAACATCCATATAATGTTGTTAGGAGATCTGGCATAGGCTAGTGATTTAATTGTAGACCCGCCTGTTATATGCTCTGCAAGCAAAGTTAAGTCACTAGTTACAAAACCGTCTGTCTCTAATTTATAACCTAGTTCTCTAATACGTCTTTTGTTTGAATCTGTATATATTGTAAATTTACCAGCACCAACTGGTTTTTGTGCAGCTACGCCGTCTGTTGATTCTCTATTTACTGTAACGTTTGTAGGTGTTAGTGCTAAGTTATCAGAGCCTGATGACATAAAAAATGGACCGTCTGATGTACCTATTTCTAATTGTTTTGCACCATACATCCAACGTATAGCATTTACCTGATCTGTTGATAATGTAAATATAAGAGCTGAATCATCAGAAACAGCCCCTGTACTAACATCATTTGCTGCAAAGTTTTCAAAGTCACCTGATTTACTACTAAATACTGTATTTGGTTGATTTGTAGTATTAGCAAAGAATAATCTATCTTGATAAAATGTAGCACAAGCAGGCCAACCTGTTGTACTTGACCATGCACCTAGCGCCCAGTCTGTTTGAGCTCCAGTGCTACCAATTGCTACAGTTACCGTTACAGTAACTTGAGTAGCTGATGTATAGCCTGTAATTAAGCCATAACCATCTTTTAACCTATATACACGGTCTACGTCTGTGGATGCAAATGTATCAGCACTTGCAGTTAATATTCTACCTGTACCTACAGCTGCATTGTTAATAGTTAAAGTTGTACTAGTTGTATTGTCAGTTAAGTATGGACCATCTTGTGGTTCGAACTTTGTAATAGTAAATGCTGTATGACCAGTTCTACTTAACTTACGTGTTTGAAATTCAGGGTGTGTTATGTATAAAACGTCTGCTGATTGTACAAAGGATAAATCATCTAAGTATTCTTCACCATATGGACTTGATATTTCATAGGCAGAACCGCCCGATGTTATTTGACCTTCATTACGATAAAATCTAATGTAGTCATTACCAAACTCAAGTACATAAGCTTGTGTTGTACTAAACACAAATGGTATTAATCTTTTATTATTTGTACTATCTTTACACTCAGCTATAAACCTTGTGCCTGATCTTTTAGTTAATCCGCCATGTGGAAATACAATATAGTTTTCTATGTTTTTACAGCTTTGTGTATATTTTTCTAAATCTACTCGACCAAATAGCTTTGGGCTAATTTCACCACCTGTGAAGTTTGTTTGTATCGGAGTAACTTTAGCCATAGTTATTTCCTTGGAGGTGTTTCAATATTAGGCCTGTTTAATCCTTGTCTTGATTCAATAAAGTAATCTGCTTCTAATGTTTCATAACAGTTTTCTTGTGCATCTACATATCTAGCTTCTTTTAATTTAGTTTCATATAAGTTAAACATGTCTGCCATTGCACTAGTGCTTTGCAGTAAAGGTTGTGCTAATTCGTATGCAAGCCTTGCAGCTAAAGCATCTTTTAATAATGGATCATATTTAGTAACATCAGTATCTAGTGCTACGTATTTAATATTTAATGTATCTTCATCATACAAGATAAATCCATTTTCAATCTGAAAGTTTTCTAAGTCGTTTTCTATATTTATAAGTCTTAAGTAATCCGCTGGTAAAGCATATTTATAGGTATAACCATATGCAGGTGCTACAGCATCTTGTGCTAGTGAAGCACGTTTAATTAAACAATTCCAAGGATGCGCTCTAAATACTGAAGCCCTTGTATCATCAAACAAGACACTTGCAGTTGCTGCAGGTTTACTTGTATCTGCTAATGAAGTAATAGCTTCAACACCAAGTAATGCTAAAGCTCTGTTTACTAAATCTACGTCTGCTGCTGCTGTTGCCATCTTTATTCTCCTAGGTGGGGGTACCGAAGTACCCCCGTTTATATTAGTCTACAACATAAAGTATGTAACCGACTAGGTCATCGCCTGAAGCAAGAGCTTGGTCTTGAGAAGTAGCACGGAGTACAACACCGTCTCTACTTTCAAAAACATAAGTTCCGCCTGTAGCAGCAACGCCAGATCCTAATGAAAACTGACCGACTGTGTCTACGTTAAGACCGTCGATAAGTCCATTTGGGTCAGCTGCTGTAGTTGTACCATCAGTTGCTGTATAAGCATCCCATCCAAGGTCTAATGTAGCTGAACTTGTAGTCCAGTTTACATAAGCATTAGATGATGATAATAGTACGCGTACTCTACCGCCTGGTATTTTTCCTAGGGCTACACTTGATGTAGCATCTCCTGCGCCGTCTTGGTCATGAGTAAAAAACAATACTCTAACACGGCCTTGAGCTTCTGTAGGTTGAGCAAAAGTTGGTGGAGTTGCAGTAGCATTAGTATACTCTGTTGATTTTTGAGTTGTTACAGCCATTGGTTACCTCCTTATTCTGCACATTTAATTTCAAGTACTTTGTTTTCTTCCATACGAACAGCGCCGAATGAAGCAGAACAATATACTTGTGTTGAATTACGTTTATCACGTCTTGGACCGATATCTACATTTATATCTGCGCCTACTGCAAGCAGCATTCCAGATTTAGTGTAGCAAATAACTCTTCTGTAAGAGTTTGAGTCAGTCGCAACGAGCTCAGTTCTAATAAACTCAAAGCCCATGAACGAATTAACGTCCCCTTGTACCAAAGCTTTAACAGAGTTAAAGTCAGCGCTTGTTACTTCAGTTGATTGTAGCAAATCATTAATTTGTTTTGCTGTACAAATAATGTAACGAGGATCACCTGGATCTGTTTCGTTTTGGTCTAATAGTTGTTTAGCTCTTCTTAGTTTACCAATGGTAAGACCAGAGTTTGTAGCACCGCCGCTTTCAACATAGTTGACCGCAATCACATTCCCTGCAGGATGTGTTACAGAGCTAGAACCTGTTTTACCTGTGAAAACTGTTCCAAAAGCTGATTCAATGATAATTTCATCCATTTTTCTGCCTAAAGCAAAACCTGCGTTTTGACTGTATGGAGAAGTAGGATCAATTAACAATCTAATACGATCGGTTCTATCAATTAATTCTGCCCAATCAAAGTCACGTAGTGAGACACGTCTTCTATCGTGTGGTACTGTAATGAGCGGAGTATCTTGATGACGACCGGTTACTTCTTGCGCATTGGTAGCGCCTATTCTGTCATAAAATTCAAACTCAGCATTCTGAGATTCGACTCTTACGTATGGACGTAGGCGAGAACCTTTTTGTTGCAAGAGGTGTTCAACATTCGCTTTGTACTGTTGCACAAAAGCTGTCGTTATTTGAGTTGACATAGAATGTCCTCCTGTTGTGGTTAAACTTCTCGCAGTGGCTACCCTTTCGGACCTCCGCTACCCTAAGCCTGGGTATACAGCTACGGACTCAGTGAGCTACCCGTAATTCGGATTATATACCTTATTTATGCATAATTAAACAGCTTCTTCATTATTTGGATATGCATAGTCATATAAGTATTGCATCTTCTTGATTGCTTCTTCGTGTCCTTGTGCCTCTTTATCAGTATATTGATTCATAAAGTTAGGATCTCGTTGTAATCTAGCAATCTCTGCCATTGCAGTTTCAGGTGTCATTTCAAATGATTTTACATCTCCTGGTTCAGCACCAGCTTCTGACATCATTTTGCCGATCTTAGCAAATAGCTTAACAAACATAGGATTATCACCCTGTCCTGTCTCATCAAACCATTTTAGTAAATCTTCACCGCCTAGTTCTTGAGCAGCACGTTGTGATAAGTCAACTGACTCATCATAAGCTTTGCCAAGGTCTTTTCTTAACTGTGAATCCCACTCTGCTCTCATCTGATCATTTTGACCTAAAGCTTCTTGGTATTCATTACCTAAATACTGTAAGTATCCTGAATATAGTTTATTAGCTTGAGCATTTGTTAAACCTGTTTCATGCATAAGTTGTTTCATTGCATTATCCATAGGTTCTGAATGTTCAAAACCTTCTGGCAGATCTACTTTTTCAAACTCATATTGTTCTGGGCGTCCTAAACGATTATAAAACTCATTTAGCTCATCTGGTGATGCATCAGCACCTGGTATAACTACTTTATCAGCACCTACCATTTTCTGTGCATTAATAAATGACTTTGCCAGCCCATTTATATCTTTTATGTCCGCTAAACTTGGGTCGCCCTGTAATTCTTGATCTATTCCAGATCTCCAATCAGCTGAGCTACCCGCTGCATCTGCTACTGTCTCAGCTGCCTGAGCATTAACTTCTGCGGACCCTGTTGATTCTTCAACCATTGTTATTCTCCATCATTGCTTGTATATCCTTAGGATCTTTTTCAATAAACCTAAGAATAGATAATACTAATCGACGTTGCCCCTCACGGTGCACTGTCTCGTGTGAATCGCCTTGTACATAAGTTGAATCATGTATAAAAGCGCTTTTACATAGATGTTGTAGTACACGTTCTCCATCTGGTGTGGAAAATACTGCCCTATAAGCATCATGTAATTCGTTAAGTTTCGGTTGTTTCGTTGCCACCTATTAGTCCTGCCGCACTGGCGTCTTTAGCAGCGCCTGCAATTTGTTGTGCTTGTTCGGCTTGCATAGCTGCTTCTTGTTGTTCTTGTCGTTGTTGTCTCATTTGTGCTACGCCTTCTTCTGCCATTAATGTTTCCATTGGAGCGTCTAGTGTACCATGAGCCCACTTAAATGCACCGTCAGCATCTAAGTTATCAAATATTTCAGGTCTGATATTTGCTAACGGCATTATTTGTTCCATAAAACGAGCAAAGTTAAATATTTGTTGTGACCTTTGTGCTCTTGCTACAGGTGATACATATTCAACTTTTAATTTTTCGCCTTGTATCTCTGGTGGCGGAGATGCAATAGCTTGTCTTCTTGCCATAATAGCAAATACACGATCGATCAGTGGTCCTAAGAACTCTGTTTGTAAGCGACCTACCATCGGGCCTAGGAGTCGCATTTTTTCTTCTTGGCGTTGTAATACTTCTGTTGCAGTCATTTGTGGACCATCTTGTCTCATTTGTAGCCAGTCAACGTGAAATGTTTTAGTAATGTGCTCGCGTCTAGATTCTATAAAATCTAGCCCTATGTCAGGTCTTGCATTATTAACCAGTGGCTCAATCTTATCTTGAGTACCGGATCTATAGTAATTCAGACCCCCGGGTACGGTCCTTAATGGAAGCATAAAACCGTCATCAGGTACGAGCAATGGGGGGTCGGTCAGCTTTTGAGCTGCCCTGATAACAGTTTTAGTCATTTCGTTTACCATGCGTATGTCTGGTAAACATGTCATCGCGGGGGAACGTCCATATATTTCACCGGCAGTCTTAGACCAACGGGGAACCATATACGGAAATTCATTAAATCCTGATTCATCTAATAAAATCTTTTCTTCCATTAATACATAACAACTGCTAAATGGCATTTGTGTACTCATCTTAGTTTTAGGTGAGTATGTATCTCTAGGTTCTACAGCATGTATACATGTAAACTCTTGATGTGGTTGTTTATATGCAGTCTCAATAAACTTTTCAGGTAACTGATCGGGATACATTTGTACTAGTTGTCTAGCTGTATGTTTATACTTTCTGTATAATACATCTACACGTCCTTCTGAATCTTCAGCTATATAGCACTCAGCTAAGTGGAATGTTCTAAAGTTTATAGGTCTACCTGGTCTATCATCTACATACATAACAGCAGTACCATATGCCCCTAGATCTAAATACAATTCATGTACTGAAGTTGTAAAGTTAGATTCAGGTGTATTAAATACTTCATCAAACATTGTTTCAGTTGTACCTTGTAACCAGTTACGTACTGATTGACTTAAGATATCATCAATTTGTGGTATGGTTAGACTAAACCATTGTTCTGCAGACGATGTAAGAAAACCGTGTAAGCCTGATGCTAACTGTTCATTAGCAAGAGGTGCTGTAGAATCATACACTTTATCATAACGTGTACGATCACCTTTACCTCGTTCTATAGAAAAGTCACCGCGCCTTGGATTTACAAAGTCTGTACAATCTTGCCATAGACTTTCCCAAGGAGCTCTTGCTGATTCAAGCTGTCCCATACGTTTTATAATGTGGTCTACTTTTGTATCCATTATGTTTTCCTATTATTCCTAGCAAATGATGCTGCTTCACCTTTACTGCTAAAGCCCCATGCTTTTAGTGCTAGTGCTAATCTTGTTGGTTTACCTTGATCATCTTTCATCGGTCCTTTCATTCCTGAAAATCTTGCTGCAAATGATACTCTTCGCCCGTCTTTACCTCCTTTTTGCGGTGGTTTTAAATTATGGCCCTTTGCATTATAATGCGCACGACCTTTTTCATTTAAACCGCCTGAAGGATTCTGATGAGCTTTCTTTACCATTATGCTTTCTTAGGTTTTTTTGCAGTAGTTGCAGATCTTCTAAAGTCAGCGGCTGTAGGTGCACCTTTAGCACCTTTCTTACGCATCTTCTCTCCTGAGCCTGCTTTGATTCTTTTACGTTTCGCGTGTATGTTAGCGTATAGTCCTGGTCTCTTTGCCATTATGCTTTACCTCTCTTTTTGTTTTTAACTGCAGTTATGATGTCACCTCTTGTTATCTTGTTAGGGTCACCAAACTTTTTAGCTAAAGTTTTATTTCTACCTGTCAAAGTAGTTTTACCTGATTTTTTACCGTAATGTCCTGGCATATTATCTCTCCGTTCCTAATAGTTTTTTCTTAGTTATTTCCTCTTCAGTTGTTAAACCTTGAGGAGAAGTCATTATAGTAGATCGTCTGCCACGTTTTGCGACATATGCTTTTTTTACCATGCCTGAAGCATCTTGCATTGCAGCTTTAGGTTCAGGAGCCAAGGGCGCAGGTGGAGGTGCTGGCATGCTTGGTGCTTTAGGCAATATGCCTATTGATTGAAGTGGTCTTGTAACTAACTTTGTAACTGATCTAACTGCACTACCCATTGTTTACCTCCTTGTTATAAGTATGTCCTGTAACTGTATATCCCATCCGTTCATAAAACTTCTTAGTTCTTTCGGGATTAATACCAGTTGACGTAGCCGGGTTTATTCTTTTTGCGCCTTTTTTTATAGCCCATGTTTCAAACTCTCTAAATAGTTTGACCGCAGCAACTGACCCTCTTTTTGTTCGATCGACGTAATATGTCAGGTCTGATGCATATAAGTCTTTACCAAAATAGTACTCTGTTATAAAGCCAATGAACACCCCTATTATCTGATTATTGTAGATTGCTATATAGACAAACTGATCGTGACAGAACGCCATAAGTAACTGTTTTAGCTTATCTGGGTCAAAATCAAGAGTTTTAAAGTGTGACTCTTGGTGCATACGGTAACCTAGCTCTATAATCTCTTTTATGTCGCCTGGCTCTGCAGGTCTTACTTCTATGCTAATATTGAATAGTCTCCATCAGCCTGACGAGGTAAATCCTTCATCCTCGAGTCCTGCTTATGTCTCATACCTAATGCTAAATATCTAAAAGCATCACAGGCATGACTTGTCCAATCATGTAGAGGTTTATCCTTAAACGTCTTGTTCTTTTCATCAAAGTCTTTACGGTATTGTCTCATAGCTTCTATAAGTAAGCTACACTTATCTTCGTCAAAGTAACATCTAGGGATAATAGTCCTTGCAGCTTCTATCCCGTCATCTATCCTTAGATTAGGTGTTACTCTAAACTTAATTCCTAGTTCTCTAGCAGATTCTAGTCTTGATCTGCCTGTACTCATTTCACGTACCTTAATATCGTGTGGGGCGATGTGGTCCCCGTATACATATTCTTTTTCTCTTAATACTTTTGCATAGTGAGCTAGACCTTCTCCTGAGTTTTCATAATAATCTATAATCCGTATCTCATTAAAGTAATGCTGAAAGAAGATAATACTTGTCGAGTCTCCCATACCAAGGTCCCAGGACGTATGCACATCTAGGAGGGGGTCATACGGTACCTTGACGATTCTACGGTCTGCTAAGGCTTTTGCCATAAGGTTTCCATAATAAGACCCGACAAGCGGAGCATCAAAAGAGCAGTAGAACTCTTGTTGAATCATTTCTTCAGGCATACCAGAATCTCGTTCATCTTGGATTGCCTCTTGAGTAACAGCTCTCGTATCTTCGACTGACAGACTTTGACTAAACCACTTTTCGTTACCTCTAGCCATTGTCATTAAATCGTAACCATGGTTACGTCCCCTAGCTGTATATATAAATACGGCCCAGCCGTCGTTCTCTGCCAAGATCGGTCTAATATATTCCCAGGCCCGTGGGTCTTGAACCGAGTACTCGGAGAATATCACTCCAACTGGGTTGGCACCTATCAGTCTGTCAACGTTGTCGGTACCTACAACTTGGTAGATAGAGCCATTTTTTAAGGTTAACCGCATCTCCGTATTGTTCTTGCTTTCTACAAGTTCTTTAGGAAAGTGGTCAATAAACTTGCGACCGTCCCTGGTCATACCGTCCCACGCGATCTTTCGTCCTTGGTTATATGTGGGAAATAAATGCCAGTATAGTCCTGGTCTTTTAAGTGCAGATACTGCGCACCAGTTAATACTTGCTAAATCTTTGCCAGCACGTCTGTGCCATACAGCTACAGCTCGTTTACCGCCGTCTTCTAAAAACTTCCATAAAGGAAGCTGATAGCCACGCGGTTTCCAATCATGAGGAATTCTGATCTTCATCTAAATCTTGGAAGTTGACAACTTCTATTGTCACATCTCCTGTTGTGTGCTGTTCTACGGCTTTACGTTTAGGGGCTATGTATTGAGCTAGCTCCTTAAAACATTGAAATTTTAGTTCAGGGCTTGTAGTAGGGTCTGCACTAATCATGGCCATGCCCTCAATAGGGTCTACGCCTAGATCATCTAACCTTTCAGTTAGTTCTTTAGATCGTTTATTAATTGCACCTTTAGGTCTACCTGCACCTGGTCTCTTGCCGCCTTTGTCTGCCATAATTGTATTTATAACATTTATTACTTACGTTGTACACATTTATTATCGGATAATGTCAGATGGCAAAATGGCCCCGACAGAATTACTGGGTTGGTGATAAGGCTAACGGGTGACGGTATTTATGCCCCCGGGGGCCCTATCGGGAAAAGATTAACTAACTATATAGGAGGTATGCCATGGAAATACTTATGATGCTTATGTATGTATTCTTTGTATTGTTTGCTATCGCAGTAGCAAATCTATTCTTAGATGACTAATAACTAATGTCGAAAGACAGGAGGTACATCATGTTAAACGATATCATGATGATGCTGATCATCCTCATCTTATGGACGGTGATCGGTATAATGGCACTGGCTGTATGACAGCTAGTATTTAACTAACGTTATGGAGGTAATTATGAGATATCATAACTACATCTTCATGACACCAGCTCAAATTAAGGCTGATGAGAAAAAGCTATTACGTGGTTTGCCTAAGCAAGCTAGAGATATAGTGCTTAACATCGGTCTTCAAGGTGAGGTGACTATTAAGCAAGTCAAGGCTCGTATGACTGAGCTTAGGGATCAAGGTATTCTTAAGACTCGTCAACGTCCGTTGCTTATCTTCACTTACTATCGTGCAGACATGATAGACAATGGTGTTGTGAAGCACATTGAGAAATAGGACAAATAACGGCACATGGACGTGCCACTAACGTAGGAGACAACTATGGCAGCAGTCAAGAAAGTCGTCATAACCTACATCTCACGCGCTGAGGTAGAGGTTTATGGCGTGCATGACGGCGCTACAGCTGAGGAGCTTCGTGATTTCGTTATGAATGATCCGTCGCTCCGTGCCTCTGTGCTTGATCAGCGAGTTAAGCTTACTGAAGATAGCATATGGGTTGAGCATGTAGCACACTTATAACTAGGGCGATAAGCCAGGAGGTATTGCCTATGCACTAGCATAGTTACAATTTGACCTTGTACAACATGACACCGCTTCGGCGTATCTGCTACAGGCAGGCAGAGTAGGGCGCGCGGAAAGCCGCCGAATGCCGGCGAGCGGCGGGGAGGGGAACTAGGGCCACGAGCCCCCAGAGAAGGGCCTGAAAAAAGGGGTTCCCGAAGCAGAAAAAAAGTGTATATTAATCAATAACTTAGGGCCCTGCTGTAGCATGCAAAGGCCGTGCCACCAGTCCGTTAAAAAGTGTATATAAATCAAACACTTAGGACCCTCGCCCTCAGTCAGATCACCTCAATCCATGGCGCCTGCGCCCGATAAAACTTGATTTTTAATCAATTGTGGAAGCGGTAAAAAATATGCCACTTTTAGCCCTATTTTGTGTACACCCGGACATAATCAGAATATAATGGCTTTAGCAGGTAAAATTGGTTTTGCCCGCATTATTAGAAAGGAGAAAGTTATGCAACCGCAAACTATCAACATGAAGCCTCAAGCAGCTGCAAAGCCAGTTGTTAAAAAAGAGGTAAAGCGTAAAGCGACTGCTACTACGTTCACGTTCTTCGACTATACAAAAGTCGAGAACTGGGATAGAGCTATGCCGCCGCAAGCTAAATGCATCGCTACTACAATAACTAAGTATGGCATCCAGTATAATAAACCGCATGTCAAAGCTGATATTGAAGAAGCTATGAAAAAACTACACGAGGCCGAAACTAAGAAAAACGGTAAAAAATGGACTAGGCAGGAACCTTACAGGATATTTGCTTACTACATTAAAAACATGACGGATAATAAGTTGCTTGTTAAATCCAAGTAGCTTTTTCTCAGGGGCTGTCGCATTATGAGTGCGGCAGTCTTTTTTTTGATCTTTTTGCAGTTTTATAGAGCCGGCGAGAAGACAATCAGTAATGCCCTTCGGGTACAAATTGTGATACAATGGTACTATAGTACACAGAAAGGAGAAAACTATGAAAACATACAAAATAACACGATATAGATTAATCGCTGAAAGTAAAATATATGAAGCAAAAAATGAAATAGATGCTTTAAATATGGCTAAGAGCAATGTTGATGAGTGGGAAGTAAGAGCAGATGAAGTTTGGCGTCATAAGACTGAACAGCTCGTTGGACCAAAATAATGTCTAAATACTACAAATATGTTAAAAACAATGAAGATTACTTTGCCAATCTCGATCGTAATCTTACTAACTATGAAGACATAGACCAGGCTTGTATCCTACGTGACCTGCAAGAACAGGGTACACGTGCGGTACACAGGCTTATTGATGATCCAGATCCTGCATGGCTGCCAGATATCGACACAAGCGTCAGCAAAGGCGGCAGGAACAGTAAGGATTATACAAAACTAGGTACTTTACCAGAAGATTATAAGAAGAAATGGTATGAAGATTAGATCTCTATATAAGGAAATAATTCAGAAAAAATATTCTTTTTATGTTAAACGGTCCAATAAATACAATAGGCCAATAAAGTGTATAGAAATCATATATATAGAGGCCTGCAGATCATATTGGCCTTTTTACCCCAATACGTGCTACAATGAATTAACAGGAGAAAACTATGGCTGACACAATCGAATTAGTACGCTGCGACGTTTCTTATGACGCAGAAGACGATGAACACGTAAAAATTAAGCTCATGTACCGTGAAAATGGCAACCTGATCACTACACAACCGATCTATACTGCCCCTGACATACTTACAGAGATGATTTACCGCGAATTAAAGACATTAGGAATAATACATGGACAAAACGACTCAAAGACGCGCCATTAAGTATCAGAAAGAGAAGCGGTCCACGCTCAACATACCAAAGAGGCTGCACAAGGCACTAAAGATTGCAGCAGAGCGTGAGTGTCGTACAATCCCAGGTCTACTAATGGCGATGCTTATCAAGTGTAAGCACGAACAAAAGAATTTATTGACGCCGAAGTCTGATCAACAGAATGAAGTGTCTGTAAATCAGTGTAAATCTGTTTTCACTCGTGATTAACGATATGATATAATAGAATTACAAGTAATAATTGACAATAAAGGAGAAAGTTATGTCACATATGGTAGAAACTATGGCGTATGCCGGCAAGACACCATGGCACGGCTTAGGGCGTAAGGTCAAGGACGGTTTGTCCCCTGATCAAATGCTCAAAGAGGCTGGCCTTGACTGGATTGTTAGCAAACGACCTGCTTACTACAAAGACACTAACGCCGGTAAGTATCATATCTCTCCTGACTGGAATCTACTAGTCAGAGAATCTGATAATACCGTCTTAGGTCCTTGCGGTAAGAACTATACACCTATCCAAAACAGGGAGGTCTTTAAGTTCTTTAACAAGTTCTGTAAGGCTGGTGATATGTTTATGGATACAGCAGGCTCCTTAGACAACGGTCGTCAGGTATGGGGTCTTGCTAATATTCGCAAAGGCTTTACATTACCAGGCGGTGATGATGTCGAAGGGCATTTGCTGATCTCACATCCTCATATATGGGGTAAGGCGTTAACGATCATGTTTACACCGATTCGTGTGGTCTGCAATAATACTCTTACCATGGCACTCAACGATGCTAAGTCTAATCAGCGTTTTCGTGTAGCTCACGTCAGTGAGTTTTCAGAAGATGTTATGTCTAAGGCAGAGCATGCTCTAGGACTAGCTGACATACAGTTAGCTGCATTCAAAGAGCAGTCTGAGTACCTTGCTAAGAAAAAATACAAGGAACCTAAGGTTGAAGAGTTTATTGCTCGTCTTTACCAGCCCTCCGTTGCTAAAGACAAGAGTAAGCTTGATAAGTTCAATCGTACAGCTAAGTCTATACATGAGCTTATAGCTACACAACCAGGTGCTAAGATGTCAGAGGGTACGTGGTGGTCTGCATTCAATGCAGTTACGTATCATGTTGATCATATTAGTGGTAACGATCGCAGTGCAACTTTGAACTCGGCTTGGTTTGGCGCTAAGTCAGTACAAAAACGCAAAGCGTTAACAATGGCGTTAGAGTATGCAAAGGCTGCATAAGTACTACATATTCGTACAACGCAAAGGAGGTAACGTGCGTCTGCCAACACAGGCGCATGCCCTCCTGACTATTATTGAGGGTCACGGTACCATTGAGCAGCGACGGTTGCTTAAATGTATGGCCTTCAATAATCAGTTAAAGACGAAACAGAAGACCGAGCGTATACTCACGTATTACGCTGGGTTTTTAACTAAACTAGGCTGTATTGAGGTACTGCACACAGCTCACAAGAAAGGAGAAACAAATGAACGACAAACTCAAACCAACTGATTATGTTACTCAAAATGAGTTTCATAGGTTTATACGAATACAAAAGAGTGGCATTACAAACATGGTCTCGCCAGACGTACAGACACTGGCATTGATCGATAAGCAAACTCATATGTGTATACTCAATAATTATCGAGAACTAGAGGAGGAATATGGCCAACCCGAATAGAAAGATCGACAAGACGCATCTATCTATCGACAATGCAGAGCAACGTGGTTTCTTACACAGAGACTACATTGCTCATTGTCTTAGATGGACTCACGTCGCAAAACATTTAAACGATCGCAAGCGCTATGCTACAGCACGTATCTTAGATATAGGCTGTGGTAAAGAGATACCTATGGCAAAGCTTATGCACTCAAGCAGAATGGAGCCGACAGTGTACTATGCTTGCGATGTCAACAAACTAACTATGCCAAAACAATTTGATAAGGCTAAGTGGAAACCTAAACTAGCAGGCAATACAGATGTATGTGATCTGAAACCTGCTGACTTTGAAGAGGGTCTGCCTAACACTATCACTTGCTTTGAGGTACTAGAACATGTAGCACCTGAACACTCAAGACGTATGCTCAACAAGATCTTTGAGCTACTAGAACCTGAAGGTACTGCATTTGTCAGTACACCTTGCTGGGACCCTGATGTTGGCGCTGCTAACAATCACATCAACGAAATGACTTATGAAGCACTAGGAGGCATGATAGAAGATGTCGGCTTTGCTATCGAAGGCGTGTGGGGTACATTTGCAAGCATAAAAGACTACAAAGATGAGCTAGGTGAGCATAAAAATACATTCGATCAGCTACGTTTGTACTACGATACAAACTATTTAGCTACGATCTTTGCTCCTCTATTTCCTCATAGGTCTCGCAACTGTATTTGGCAACTAAGAAAAAATCCTAACAATGAGACGTGGAACAGACGATTTCAATCATTGAGAGATGTAGATACTCGCTGGTCTAGCTCAGAGGATTGGAGGCAATTACAACCATGATAAAAGACGTTGACGCTTTTCTAGCTAAGTTTAGCTTAAAGTATGACGGTTTACCACGTAGCCTAGACAACGCTACTCGTGATGAACGTATACGTCATATGTATGAAGAACTTGAAGAGTATTCTAAAGCTAATAGTGTAGCAGAGGAGTTTGACGCACTAATTGATCTGATATACCTAGCAATAGGTACTGCACGCATGCAGGGTCTCGACCTTGAGGTTGGTTGGGACCGCGTGCATCAGGCCAATATGCGTAAAGAAAGAGTAATAGACGATGACGGTTACTTCAAAGCCGGCATCAAGAAACCAGAAGGCTGGAAGAAACCAGACCTTACTGATCTAACTAATGGAGACTAATATGACACCAGAAGAGTACAAGGTAGCACATGATTTAGGCGTACAAATGCTTAATATGTGCAAAGACCACTATAAACAAAGTGAAGATATTTTTACAGCTGCTCATAAGACAGCTGAACATTTTGTTGAATCAGGTATAATGAGATGTTCTGCTAAAGATCTAGCTGGACAGTTAGTAATGGAAATGCAACATCATATAAGACCAAATGGAGAATTAATTGATAATAATACTTGAGGGACCTGACGGTGCAGGTAAGACGACTCTTGCAAAAGAGCTAGTCAGACAAACAAAAGGAATTTATCTGCACCTAAGTTATCGCTGGCCGCAACAGATTTTTTTATACCACACAGCTGCTATACGTTATGCAGCACGTCAAGAACGACCTGTAATTATTGACAGATGGTGGCCATCAGAGGCTATCTATGCTACTAGTTACAGAGGACAATCACCCTGGCCATTGCAAGGTCGCATGGCAGATCGAGTTGCACGTAAACACGGTGCACTATACATTTACTGCCTACCAGAAAACGTTGAAGAACATTGCAACGTCTTCTTACATCTAAAAAAACAACGAGAAGAGATGTATGATGACATATACGAAGTTACACATAAATATATGTCGTTGTGGTATGGCAATCAGTTACATGAAAAAGGTGAAAACTACATAGATTTCGTAATACGTAATGGTGGCTTACAAGATAGAAGTGACCATTTACGTTATAACATAGAAGAACATGGGCATTATATAGATCTATTTGCTGAACGCGCAATAGACCTGGCTAGAATCACGCGAGAGCTACAATATCAGCCTGCATTACAATATTCTAATTTTAATATATTAGGAAATACTGATATGCTAAAGTACTTATTTGTAGGTGAGCAAGTCAATCCTAAATATCGTGAGCTTTATTGGCCATTCTATGAGTACAAGAATTCTAGTTTATACTTAACACAGTGTATGCAAGCAGCCGAGATCCCTGAAGAAGGTATCATGTGGTGTAATGCTTACAACCATGATGAGTCAATAAACGAGAATATAAAACCAATCGTCGAGCAGTATAAGCCGCGAGTCATAACGTTTGGTGCACATGCAGCAGAGGCTATGGCTAAACTAGGGGTCGAAACATATGACGAGTTAGTTCATCCGTCTTATGCTAAACGATTCGGTAAAGTTAACTTAATGGAGGTAATGAAAGATGTCTTATTATGCGAATAATGAGTGGCTCAAAGTACTTTATGAAGCCAACAAGTATGGGACTGAACACGCACCTAGAGGAGAGTATACGCGTGAATTGTTAGGACGTAAGATACAAGTTCATATGAAGTGGCCAATCATAACTGTAGTAAAGCGTAAGCTTTCATACAAGTTTATGGCAGCAGAAGCTTTATGGATCTTGTCAGGTGATAATAAAGTAGAAACTATAGCCAAGTATAATAAAAATATAGCTAAGTATTCTGATGATGGTCTTACATACTTTGGGGCGTATGGTCCTAAGTTTGTAGATCAAATTTCATACGTAGCAAGAGCATTATTAAAAGACCATGACACGCGTCAAGCAGTCATAAACATTTGGAGAGAAAAGCCGTACTACACAAAAGATGTACCTTGTACTCTTAGTGTGCAGTGGATGATCAGGCATGGTAAGCTACATTGTTTTGTAAGCATGAGATCGTCTGACATATGGCTTGGTTTACCGTACGACATATTTAATTTTAGTATGATGACGCACTACTTGATGTTGTACCTTGAAGCACAAGGTCTTACAATATCTATAGGAGACTTACATCTTACAGCAGCAAGCATGCACTTGTACGAACAACACTGGGAACCTGCTTTAGAACTATTAAAACAAGATAGTTATAATTCTACATTTATTCCTGAAAAAGTTGTAAGGAGCATAGAACCTACGATAGCAAGTTTTGTAGACTTCGAGCACTTTTTTCAATACTTAACATATGCTAAAAATCATGGTTTTGAGCTGGAGGAAAGGCGTGTCGCAGATCAAAGCAACTGAGTATTTTTTAATTATGGCTAGGTTAGTCTCGCGCAGAAGTACTTGTGCAAGACGTCAAGTTGGCTGTGTACTTGTTGACGAGCACAAACACGTGCTCGCAACAGGCTACAATGGCGTGGCATCAGGTAAGACGCACTGCACTGACAAGCCATGTCCAGGGGCTAAATGTAAGCCCGGTGAAAATTTAGATTTATGCGAAGCAATACATGCAGAGCAAAATGCAATACTGCAATGCAAAGACTCACAAAAGATTAGAACTGCTTATATTACAACTGCACCTTGTGTGACTTGTACTAAGCTATTATTAAACACGTCTTGTAAGACGATAGTATTTATAGAAAGCTATCCTAATTCAGGACGTAAAATATGGAACAGGAGCTGGATAAAGTATGGACCAATTGACGATGTTTTCGCCGAAGTCCTCTTGGATACCACCAAGTGACTTTCCTACATTAAGAGATGCAACTACAATTGCATTTGATGTAGAAACATACGATCCTAACTTATTAACGTTAGGGCCTGGCGGTGTAAGACGCGATGGTAAATTAGTAGGTATCTCTGTAAGATCAGATTGTGGCTTTTGTGGCTACTTTCCGTTTGGTCACGAAGGCGGTGATAACTTAGAAAAAGAGAAGGTATTACGTTGGGCTAAGGACATCTTAGGACGCGATATAGAGTATGTAGGAGCCAATATTTTGTACGATATGGAATGGCTAAGGGCATATGACATAGAAGTCAAAGGAACACTAAGAGATGTACAAGTAGCAGAGCCGTTGATCAATGAAGAATCACCACAAGGCTACAGTCTAGCAGTATTAGCTAAACGTTATTTAGGCGAAGATAAAAATGAAGATTTATTAATAGAAGCTGCTCGTGCTCACGGTGTAGATCCAAAAGGTGGTTTATGGAAGTTGCCAGCACGATTTGTAGGTCCATATGCAGAAGCAGATGCTAACCTGCCATATAACATATGGCTGCGTCAAATACAAAAACTAAAGAATCAAGACTTGTGGGATATATTTGAACTAGAGTCACAATTAATCAGAGTTATACTCGACATGAGATTTAAAGGTGTTGCTGTTGATATAAATAAAGCAGAACAACTTAATGAACAATACAAGACAGAAGAAGTTAAGTTACTTAAACAAATAAGAAGTGAAAGTGGCATGTTGCTTGAGCCGTGGTCACCTGATGATCTGCAAAAAGCATTTGATAAACTTGGTATATGGTATCCTAAGACAGCTAAAGGTAATCCGTCGTTTGTGTCTGACTGGCTAAACAACCATGATGAGTCGCTGCCAAAACTGATCGGCCAGTTTCGCAAGACTTGTAAGATGAGAAGAGATTTTATAGAAGGAATTTGCATGAAGCAAAATCACAATGGTCGCATACACGCTCAGTTTCACGCGCTCCGCAAAGATGCTGATGGTACTCGTACAGGTAGGTTTAGTTCGTCGACTCCTAACCTACAGCAGATACCTGCTCGTGACGATCATTGGGGCCCATTGGTAAGATCGTTATTTACTCCTGACGAAGGGTGCCAATGGGCCTGCTTAGATTATTCACAGCAAGAACCTCGTGTACTTATGCACTATGCCTTTCTTAGAAAACTAAGAGGCTCAGAAGAAGCTGTAAACTTATTTAACAACGATGAACATGCAGACTTTCACCAGATTGTATCCGATATGGCAAATATCCCCCGAAAATCTGCTAAGACTATCAATTTAGGCATGTTTTATGGAATGGGTATATTTAAGCTGTCTCAACAATTAGGACTAGACATGAATGAAGCAAAGCCATTGTTTGAGCAGTATCATCAACGCGTACCGTTTGTACGGCAACTAGCACAAGAATGTAGTAAGGCAGCTAGTACTCGTGGATTTATAAGAACTTTACTTGGCAGACAACGTCACTTTGATCTGTGGGAACCATCAGATTCTAGAAACAAGTGGCCAAACAAAGAAGTACCTCTGTCATACGATCAAGCATTACGTGTATGGGAAGGCAGACCACTAAGACGTAGCTTTACACACAAAGCACTAAATGCACTAGTACAAGGCTCATCTGCTGACATGATAAAGAAAGCTATGGTGGATCTACATGAACATGGTATTACACCACAAATTACTGTGCACGATGAAATAGATTTTTCGTTTGATAACAGTCAGGATTTAGTTATGGCGCAAGAGATTATGGAAAACTGTGTCAAGCTGCATGTACCATTAAGAGTAGATGTAGAAGTTGGTCCTAACTGGGGAGACATAAAATGAAGGAAAAAGATTTCTGGCGATCACTGCAACCTAAATTAAATGGTCATGTAAGTCGCGTAGAAAATGTAGTAGGTTCAGGTCTACCTGACGTAAACATATGCCACAACAGCATTGAAACTTGGGTTGAACTTAAAGTAGCTACAGGTAATTACTTACTATTTGAATGGGCTCAGATCAGCTGGTTTAAATTTAGAGGACAAGAAAGAGGTAGAGTAAAAGTTGTAGCTAAACATAAAGAGGATATTATTATCTGTGATGTAGAAGATATACTACGTGTCGAACCAAGGCGTAAAGTAAAAGCAGGTATTCTGATCGACAGCATACCTAACCTTAAACGTTACAGCAAGCCTTACGATTGGCAAAAGATAAATGATAGTATTTCATTTTGGTAACACGATATGATATAATTAATAAACAAAAATATTTATTAGAAAGGAGAACTATACAATGACTGTATATGTAGTACAAGAAGTAAAGGGTATGAATCTTTTACCTGCCACTGAGTTTGGTGAATTAGAAATACTCTTACCACAAGGACAAGTTGGCTTTTCAGCAGGACCTACAGTCAAAAGACTATACTCAGGTTTACGTAAGTTTACCTATGAAGATTATCTTTTGATGATTGGTGATCCGGCTGCTATTGCATTAGCAGGTGCTGTTGCTAATAATATTAGTAATGGTAAGCTAAAATTACTTAAGTGGGATAAACAAGAGAAAAGCTATTATGTTATAAAAGCTAATCTCACTGGAGGCAAATAATGTCTATAGAAGATAAACAACTAAAGACTGTTAGCAAGTTAGCTGAGTATCAGTTAATACTTGAGAATAAAATCAAGCAAGCTGAAGAAGACTTAGCAACACTTAAAGAACAGTTTAAGCAAGTATCACAAACTGATCTGCCAGAAGCATTAGCTGAGACAGGTCTGTCTGAAATAAAATTAACTGACGGTAGTAAAATATCTGTACAGCAATTTTATAATGCTAGTATTCCTAAGGATAATCTTGATGAAGCATTTACTTGGCTGCGTGACAACGGTCATGCAGATCTTATAAAGAATACTGTTGCTTGCAGTTTTGGACGTGGTGAAGATGGCGATGCTAAGGTGCTCAAAGAAGAGTTATCAAGAATCGGCGTCTCATACACTGAAAAAGTAGGCGTACACCCACAGACACTAAAAGCGTTTGTGCGTGAACAAGTCGAGTCTGGCCAGAACCTGCCCCTGGACTTACTCGGAGTATATATCGGGCAGAAAACAGTAATAAAAGGAGGTTAACATCATGGCTCGTGATGTAACAACTAAGAAAGAGCAACTACCCTCTGAAATTAATTTTGCCGAGGATGCTAATGTAGGATTTGAAGATCTTACACAGCAAGACGTTGCTATACCATTTTTTGTTTTACTACAAAAGATGAGCCCTCAATTAGATAGCGTTGAGGGTGCAAAGGCCGGTCAAGTGTTCAATACTGTGACTGAAGAAGTTTGTGACGAACTGAAGGTAATACCGTGTGCTTATAAACGTGAGTTTGTAGAGTGGACTCCACGTGAGCAAGGCGGTGGTTTGGTGGCACAACATAGTATTGATAGCGACGCCGTCAATAGCGCGACACGCTCTGCCGACGGAAGATTACTTTCTGCTGCAGGCAACTGGCTCGTTGAAACTGCATATCATTTCGTGTTAGCAATAACAAAGAATGGTATTGAACGTGGCTTACTTACCATGACAAGCACTCAGCTTAAGAAAAACAGGCGTTGGAATAGTCTAATGTCTGGCATTAAATTAAGAGGTCCTAATGGTACGTATACACCAGCGAGATATAGTCATATCTATAAGCTTACATCATCTCAAGAGAAGAATGATAAAGGTTCTTGGTATGGCTGGAACATTGAGTTAGACTCTCAAGTTCTGAAACAGGACATGTATAACACTGCAAAAGAATTTGCAGCGTCTATACAATCAGGTGACGTTAAAACAACTGCTCCTGTTCAGGAAGAAGAAAAAGAACACTTCTAACCACTTAGAAGGAGGCGAGAGGTTTTATTCATTTCCTCTCGCCTTAGGAAGAACTATGAATAAAGAATTTAACGAATTATTTGAAGGACTTACACGAGCTCACGGCCAATATACTTTATCAGGCACTCAAAGATCTGATGGCAAACAGCAAGGTAGAGCTACAACTGTAAGAGAAGATGTAACACTAGACAAATGGGATTTACATCTTAAAGGTAAAAAAGGTTTAGGAATTATACCGATCAATGATGATAGTAATTGTAAGTTTGGTGCTATTGATGTTGATACGTATAAAGATTTAGACTACAACGAGGTACTACAAAAAGTTAACCAGCTTAAACTACCCTTGTACCCTTGTAAATCTAAATCAGGCGGTGTCCACTTGTATATCTTCCTATCTCAGTGGGCACCTGCTAAATTAATACAGGACAAACTAAAAGAGTTTGCATCAGCACTAGGCTTTGGCGGTTCAGAAATATTTCCAAAGCAAACAGAAATACTAGCAGATCGTGGTGACATAGGTCAGTGGATAAACATGCCATACTTTGGCGATGAACGATGGTATGCTGATAAGACTGCACAACAATTTATAAAGCATGTAAAACCTATATCTATCTCTGACCTAGAAAAAATTAAAATAAAAGTAAAAACAGAATTTGATGATGGTCCTCCTTGTATACAGCATCTAGCTACACAAGGTTTTCCACAAGGTACTAGAAACAACGGTCTATTTAATATAGCAGTATATTGTCGTAAGAAAAATCCTGATACATGGCAAGCAGATGTAGATACATATAACATAAAGTATATGGATCCACCTCTTGCAAGTACTGAAGTACAAGCTGTAATGAAATCAGCTAACAGAAAAGATTATCATTATACTTGTAGTAAAGCACCTATAGCTCCGTACTGTAATGCTGCAGTATGTAAACTAAGAGCTCATGGTATTGATGGTGGTAATGATATGCCAACGATACATAGTCTAACTAAGTTTGATAGCAACCCACCGATCTGGTTTTTAGATATAGAAGGTGGCGGTAGACTAGAACTAGAGACTGATGACTTACAAAATCAAAGACGATTTCAAAAGAAATGCATGGAAAAATTAAACATGCTACCTAGTAAAATGTCAGAACCTGCATGGGCAAAACTAATAAATCACCTCATGGATAATTTAACTATCATACCTGCACCTGTAGACGCTAGTCCAATAGGTCAACTCATGGAACATATAGATCGATTTGTAAATGGTAGAGCACAAGCAAGAAGTAAAGAAGAACTATTGCTAGGTAAACCATGGACTGAGCACAACAAACACTACTTTAGAATGTCAGATCTTATGGCATACTTTGATCGTATGCACTTCAGAGATTATCGCATACATCAAGTCACTGCCATACTAAAACAAAATGGTGCTGAACATCACTTCTTTAATTTAAAAGGTAAAGGTACAAACTGCTGGTCTATAGCAAAAATAGAAACACATGACGGTAAGTTTGATACACCACGAGAGCTAGATAAAACAGATGAAATCCCGTTCTGATTGGAATATAATATTCGGACCACCTGGCACTGGCAAGACAACAGCTTGTATGAATCACATTGCTAACTTATTACAAGATGATATAGATCCAATTCGTATAGGTTACATAGCATTTACAAAGAAGGCAGCTAATGAAGCTAGAATGAGAGCTGCACGAGACTTTAATTTTCATAAAGATGACATGCCATATTTTCGTACAATACATAGCTTGTGCTTTATGCAGCTAGGTATTATACCATCAAACATGATGCAGCCTAATCATTACAGAGACCTTGGAGATATACTAGGTATAGAAGTAGGTGGCAATAAATTAAATGAAGAAATATATAGCTTGTCTGCACCTGTAGGTGATAGGCTATTGTTTCTAGATAACTTAGCAAGAATTAGTGAATCATCAATCAAAGACATTTATGATACGGTCGTTGATGACGATATAAGTATAGATGAACTTACGCTAGTGTCAACTAGTCTAAAAAAATATAAAGATAAGTTTAAGTTATTAGACTTTACAGATCTATTAGAAATGTTTGTTGACCATGGCGTATGTCCTAAGTTACATACTCTTATTGTAGATGAAGCACAAGATTTATCGAAACTACAATGGCGCGTAGTTCATACACTAGCCGAACATGCTGACAATGTATACGCAGCAGGTGATGATGACCAAGCTATATATCGTTGGGCAGGGGCTAGTGTAGAAAATTTTATAGAGCTACAAGGTAACAAGCAAGTATTAAATCAATCGTATCGTGTGCCACAAGAAGCACACAAGCTAGCAAAAGAAGTATTATCTAATATTAAGAACCGTGTTGTTAAGATGTTTAACCCATCAGAAATCAAGGGACAAATATACTATCACTTTTCTGTAGATGATATCGACATGAGTCAAGGTACTTGGCTGTTACTAGCACGAAACTCTTTCTTACTAAAAGAGTATGAACGTGTTGTTAAGATGAACGGATATGAAGATGATGAACGAATTACAATCAGTACGATACATGGTGTCAAGGGCGGTGAAGCAGAACACGTAGCTATTATGACTGACATGGCATACAGATCGTACAAGTATATGGAACGATATCCTGATGATGAGCACCGAGTGTTCTATGTAGCTCTAACGCGTGCAAAAGTATCAATTCATATCATTCAACCTAAATCTCGGATTTATTATGAAATATAATGATCTTAAACATGCCATTTTGGACGGGAAATAACATGTCACATAATAACATATACCCATTTAAAACCCGTCCATATTCTCATCAGAGGGAGGCCTGGCAGCTTTCTAAGGATAAGGCTGAGTATGCATTGTTCATGGAGATGGGTACCGGCAAGTCTAAGGTAATAATTGATACGTTTTCATACCTTTACGACTCTGGTCAGATCGATAATGTATTAATCATAGCTCCTAAGGGTAACTATTTAAACTGGGTTAACAATGAATTACCTACACATTTGCCTGATCACATAGTATCGCGCGTAGCATACTGGTCAGCTAGCCCTAAGAAAAAAGAGCGCATAGCACTAGATGATATCATGACACCAACTGCTGACTTAAGAATATTAGTAGCTAATGTAGAAGCATTTAGCAGTGCTAAGGGTACTAAGTTTATAACAAGTTATGTCAACTGTTCTCGATCATTTGTATGTGTAGATGAATCAACAACAATTAAAAACCCAGGGGCTATACGTACTAAGAATATACTAAAGCTAAGTACTAAGTGTAAGTATCGTAGAATATTAACAGGTGAGCCAGTGACTCGTAGTCCTCTTGATGTATATACACAATGCCAGTTTCTTAATCCTTCACTGCTAGGTTTTAGTAGTTACTATAGTTTTAGAAACAGATATGCAATCATGATTGACATGCATAAGGGACCAAGATCATTTAAGAAAGTTGTAGGCTTTCAAAGACTTAACGAGTTGTCTGATACTGTAAAGGCATTTAGTTATAGATGTAAGAAAGAAGATTGTCTAGACTTACCTAATAAGATCTATGAACAACGATTTATTGAGCTTACATCTGAACAACGTAAGTTATATAAAGAAATATCTGATCATGCATTTACAGAATTAAAAGGTGAAGCATTGACTATTACTAATGTACTTACATCTATGTTAAGACTACATCAAATAACTTGTGGTCACTTTAAGTCTGACGATGATAAAATACTAGATGTCAAAAACAACAGGATTGATGAGCTCATGCAAGTACTATCTGAAACAGATGATAAGGTTATTATCTGGGCTACATATGTAGCAGACATACAAGCCATATCTAAACTTTTACATTCAGTCTATGGTGAAGATAGTTATGTACAGTATTATGGAGCTGTAAACAACGATCAGCGTGCAGAGGCTGTAGACAGATTTCAACATGATGAGGCATGTAGATTTTTCATAGGCAATCCTCAGACTGGCGGCTTTGGTTTAACACTAACAGCTGCCAGTTCAGTTGTATACTATTCTAATAGTTATAACTTAGAACATAGAATACAGTCTGAAGATCGTGCTCATCGTATAGGTCAAACAAAGCCTGTTGTGTATGTAGATTTAATCTGTCTCAATACAGTAGATGAAATGATTGTAAAAGCATTACGTGATAAGAAACAAGTTGCTACCCAAGTAATGGGAGAGCAATGGAAAGAATGGTTAAAAGTAAAATAAGCTCTATCCAACTTATCTTAGGTGATTGCCAGTAAGTTTTAAAACTATGTGGAAAATATATAACTAGCACTGCTAGTATAAAAGCCAGTGCTAAGACATAATCCATTTCTTTATCTTCCTGTTAAATGACCTTGGCAATGGCAGTTGCTTACATTCTTTAATCCAAGATTTATCTAGCACAAGACTACCATCTATATCAACTTGTGTTTCATCACCAGACAAGTGTGATACTATAGTAATAGTCTTTTCATCTTCAGCTACAATAATACCCATGGATATACAATCACCTAGTTTAGATCGTAGTTCATGTATATTAGTCCAGCCGCTAGTAGGAGAGATAGCGTCTTCCCAGTTAATTATCACCAATCTCGGTAAATTCTTCTTTGCCATAATATCGTGTCTTTGAGTGTTTAGCCATGTAGTCTTTACGACGTTTTACGATCCTACATGTATTTTTAGTCAAGTCTACATATAACAATTGTACACCTAATTCACGAGCTTTTTTACTAATGATTCTAGATCTGATAGCATTAGATCCATCTCTGTTATATCTATTGGCTTGCCACGATACAGTCTTTACATCAAGAAACAGTACTTCACCTGTCTTTTGGTGAACAGCAATCATATCTATAGGGCCTTGAGGAGCACGGTTCTTGAACACCCAATAGCCCTTACTGACCAGCCATGCTTCAGCTACTGCCTCAGCAAGGTGGCCCTTGTCAGAATGTTTCATTGTGCTAGCGGATTACTGCTCTTCTTCTGTAACTGCTCAATGTCTTTTTTGATAGCAATGATATCTTTTTCAATGGGCTTTGTATCTACAACTTTAGATTCGAGTACCTCTACTCTTTCTATTAGTTGTCCTTGAAATACAAATAATCCAGCTATTGTAATTACAAGTCCAACTCCTGTTGCTATTGTCTTGACGTCCATAATGTATCCTCGTAAGTTTGGTTTGAGTAAATTTGTCTTATATCTACATAGCTACTAGCTATGTATGAATCTATATTAGCATCAACTAATTCTGGTTGTATAAATATGTCTGCATTAACTTGTGAGTAAGAAGCTATTTTATTATCTCTAGCCATAACTTTAGCTACAATCATTTGTGTAGCTTTTAGTTGACCGTCAATTGTTTTAATCTTGTCTGCTACTTTAATAGCTATTTCTTCTACACTTATATTAACATCGTCTGTAGAGCTATCGTCTGCGACTGTAGTTTCTTCAGCAGTTTCTGTTGGTTCAATAATTTCTTCTGCTTGGACACTCTCTTCTTCCACTGTAGTTTCGACATTCTCTTCATATACTTCCTCTGTTACTATTTCAGTTAATAGTATAGTTTCTTCGATCTCTACTATTTCTTCTACTGGTTCAATATACTCTATTTCTTCTACAATGTACTCTTCTACTACAACTTCTTCTACAACAGGCTCTTCAAATTCTATGGTTTCTATCTCTTCAAAGATCTCTTGTATCTCTTCTACTATTTCTGTTGACAATACAACTGGGTCATACTCCATGGTTACCGATATGTTATCTACGTTAGGGCCACCAAGATTAGCAGGAGCATTAGCATCAGACCCGCTAATAAAAATATTTCCAACATTAGCACCAGTCCCTGTATACGAGACAGTGTCCGTAAAATCTTGGCCATTAATTCCTGTAACATCTGTTCTCTCCTGTGTTGTAGTAGCTAGCACGCTACCTTGATTATCTTTGATCTGTAGACGTATTGTAAATGTGTCAGCACCGCCACGATTAGGTGCCCATGATCCAACGCCTCCTTCACCGTTTTGTACCTCGACAGTAGAGTTAAGAGTAACACCATTGTCAAGCATAGGTTGTGTAATCGTATCAGAATATAATTTAAAGGTTTGCTCTATGCTGCCATAGTCTCCAAACTCTAAGTCATGACCACCAGGACAACAGTCACCAATGCGTTGTGCATCGCCTGATAGCGTCCACCCTGCGGTACCATTATCAAATGTACCATTACTTATAAGGTTTTGTGAAGTGTCTGCGTTTGCTACTAGAGGTAGCAGTAGCAGGAGTAACATCTTTTTCATTCCATCTTTTCCTTGCTTCTTCTCCGATCAATCCATCGATAGGGCACGGGGTCCCTGCATCCATCATCGCTTGCCATACATCTTTGTCTTGGCACATTAATGATATTGCAGCTACTTTCATACCTAAGCCGTTTAATAATTTAGATTTTTTTCTACGCTCACATTGCATATCATGATAGTAAGTACCCATGCTAGTAGAAAAACCGATCACTGTCATACCTATTGATAGCGGTATTACACAACTGTCCTGACCATAAACTGACATAGCAGGTGCCGAGCTAGTGTTTACTGCAGTCTTTTGATTAGTGCTATTATTCGTCGTATTAGTGGTTGTAGTGTTTGAGCTACTTCCTGACTGATATGTTGTAGAACTTTCATAACCACCTGTTATTGCAGTATTAGATCCTGCATTGTTTGTTTGTGTATTAGTTGTTGCACCAGAGGAAGTTACATCTGCTGACGCTACATTGCAAAGTAATATCAGTGGTAATAATCTTTTCATTAATCATCCTTGAAAACAATATATAAAATCAACATCAAACAAAAAACTGTAATGCCATAGTTCAATGTACATAGCTCAGGTTTCATTTTCTTACTAGTGACCCACCAAAGTATAACCCTATTATAGAACTTACTACATGAGTGTCCAATGGTGTAATTACTAATCCTGATAATGGTTTCCACTGAGTCATATCTACATCAGTTGCAAAGATCCAAAATCCTTGTTGCACGGTCTCTGTATAACCTACATAAATAGGCATTGATGGATCTATAAATGGTGCTAGTTTAGGTATGACTAATATAGATACTACTGCTATTAGAGCTATCCATCGTCTAGTATTTTTTGTAAATTGATCTGTAACATTTCTTGCTTTGTCTGCTTGTTGAGCTGCAAACTCAGCACGCTGCATAAACATCTTTTGTTTTTCAGCTTCAGCTTGTGACTTCTGAGCCATGATCGATAATACGCCACCCAGTACTGTACTAGCTAACATTGATAATAATTCCATAGGTATCATGAGTTATAAAAATAGCCTCCAACTATTGCTACTATACCACCTAGCCAAGCTATAAATGATATTGCACCTTTGCCTTTGTTAATAGCCTCTTCTAGCTTAGTAATCCTGTCTTCCAGAGATTCTAGCTTTTCAAGTATTTGTGAATTAGTTACTGTTCTCATTTAGGATACTTGTCCTTAACTGCTTTGATTGTTGCTTTCCAACCATCTACACCATTGTGATAGATGTCGTCTAGTTGTGCTTCGATACTTGGGTATTCTGCTGCTCTTTTATGTTGATATTCTTTTGCTTCCCATTGAGTTGTTAGCTCAGTTAATTTAGCATTGACTTCACTTTCAGTTGGTTTTGTATTTTCTGTATCATTCCAGACTAATGTAGAATATTGATCATCTACTAAACTAAAAGTAGAGCTTGGTCTTAGCGATTTTATTGCATCTGTTATTTCAGGTTTTCTTTTAAAATCCATGATATCTCCTATGTGCTAATTGTCACATTACTCCCATCTAATTCAAAAACATGAAGGTATGAAGATGTTACAGCATGAGTTGAGTCTGTACTGTTACTTAAGTTAAAACTTCTATTAACAGCATAACTACCCTCTGCATCAGACTCTATTTGTACTCTATATGTTAATGTACTGGTTGAGTTTGGTGATAATATACAAGAACCACAAAAGTTTTGTGAGGCATTTAAATTACTAGATTGTATTTTAAATGATGCTCTATCTCTTGAAGAGCTTGGATCACCGATACCGACTGCTGCATTGTTTTCAGTAAATCTAAAAGCACAAGACAGCGTTGTAGCAGTACCCACTGAACCTGTAGCAAGTAACAATATTTTATTGCTTGTAGAGGCTGGAGTTATTGCTGCTTCAAGACCTGTTATATCTGAGAAAGCTCCAGACCCTGTAACAATTGCAGTCAATTCTGCATGAGAACTTTTGACTATCGTGCCAGCTAATTGAGATGTAAGAGCAACCGTTCCTGTACTAGCTGGAATTGTTAAAGTATTTGTACCTGCTGCTGCTGGTACATCTAATGTTATTTGTCCTGAGCTAGATCCTTTAATTACTAAAGCCATTAATCTGCCTCCTCTATCGTGTTACCTGCTTTTACCCATTCTTGTATAGCTTGGTAATGTCTGTTATCTGTGTCCATTGGAACTTCACATTCAACATTATCTATTGTTGATTTGATACAAGTCTTGTTACCTAAATTATCTGTTACATATTGTGCTGATGTTACTACCATAAATATCTCCTATAACTCTGCATCTGCTGTTGTTCCTGCACCTAATACTGGCTCATTCCCACCATCTCTATAAATAGAGTATGCTGTTGCATCAAGGAATTTAGTACCTGCTGTAGCCGAGCCACCACCTTGTGTAGCTGTAGGTGTTGCTCTCATTTGAACAGGAAATCGCCAAGTAACAACATTTACAGCAGTACCATCTGTGTTAGTTCCACCACCATCATTTGATAGTGTTTTAGCAAAATACCTTTGACATCTGGCTAGACTTGTACATCTATCTTCAAACTGAAAGTTAGGTATGCCGTTGCTATCGAAACTTCCGACTTCCATTTGTATTCCTGTAATGTACCAATCATTAGATGTGCTATCTGCAAGGTTTACTTGACCTACTGCTCTGTTTGCATTCGTTCTTGACGACCATGATGTATGTAATGATCCTGATGTAAAATCACTTCCTGCACCAAGCCACCAAGAAATAGTCAAACTTTTTGCATTATCATTATCTAATGCACCTGTTGTATCACCTGCAAATGACAATACTTTTTTCTCCCATGTGTCAGCAGATGATATTGTGTATGACTGAGCAATTTGCCTATCATTATCTCTATCCCATAATTCTAAAATATATGTTCCTGTTTTCGCTGATTTGACCCAAAAAGAAAAAGTAACAGATTCAGCGCTTGATGTTCCTTTTTTTAACACTTGTAAATCTTGCCCTTCTAATGATGTTTGGATAATTAAATTATCACTTGATGCTGGACTTGCATCTGCTGTGGTGCAATCCATTTTTAAACTCTTATTAAAACCTTGACCTGTTGGACTATCTGTCGCTTGTGAGATACTCCATGTACCCATACTGCCTATGTC
>CENV01086270.1_pt1 | contig 40872 bp, 47 predicted proteins | sample 530231 | NCBI WGS metagenome assembly CENV01 (sample SAMEA2619815, study PRJEB7988) | marine metagenome | biome: marine biome (ENVO:00000447); feature: surface water layer (ENVO:00002042); material: "saline water (ENVO:00002010), including plankton (ENVO:xxxxxxxx)" | depth 5 m
CCACCGGCTGCGACACTCGACATAAACTGCGACTGCAAAGAATACATAATCGACTACCTCGAACGCGCCTTTCCGACCCGCCAGATGCGCGTTTTCAAGGACGACACCGGCACGCCGCGATCGCTGCCGATGGTGAGTGAGGACGGCCATCCGGTCTACAATCCCGAGGCGCAGGCAGCGCGCGACGCGCTTATCGAGAAGCTCTGCGCGATGCCGCCAATCAAGTCGGCGCTCGACGCGCTGCTCGAGCATTTCGGGCACGACAATGTCGCGGAGGTCACTGGCCGAACCAAAAGGCTCATCACCGCGAGCGATGGACGGCAGAAACTGGAGAACCGGTCGGCCCGCACGAGCCAAGCCGAAGCCGCGGCGTTCATGGCGGGCAAGAAGCGGATGCTCGTCTTTTCCGACGCCGGCGGCACCGGGCGCAGCTACCATGCCTCGCTCGACGTGGCGAACCAGGAGCAGCGCGTGCATCTGCTGCTGGAGCCGGGCTGGCGCGCCGACCGCGCGATCCAGGGGCTAGGCCGGACCCATCGCACGCATCAGGCCACCACGCCGCTGTTTCGCCCGGTGACCACCGACTGCAAGGGCGAGCTGCGCTTCACCAGTACGATCGCACGGCGTCTCGACAGCCTCGGGGCGCTCACGCGCGGCCAGCGCCAGACCGGCGGGCAGGGCCTGTTCGATCCCGCCGACAACCTCGAAAGCGAATATGCCTGCGCCGCGCTTCTCTCCTGGTTCGACCTGCTGGCTGCGGGCAAGCTCTCCAGCACCACACTCGACGATTTCCAGCATCGCACCGGCCTTGAACTGGCCAACGAGGACGGTGTCCTCAAGGACGAGATGCCACCGATCCAGCGCTGGCTCAATCGCATCCTCGCGCTGCCGATCGCGCTCCAGAACAGCATCTTCGACGAGTTCCTTTCCCTGATTGAAACGCGCGTGTCTGCCGCGCGCGAAGCGGGGCGCCTCGATGTCGGCGTCGAAACGATCCTGGTCGACAAGGCGACGCTGATCGATGACGTGGTGTTGCGCACAGACGCGCGCACCGGCGCCACCTCGCATCTGCTCACCATCGAGATCGCGCGGCGCCGAAATCCCGTCTCGCTCGAGCGCATCCTGCGGATCGCCGATGGCGACGGAAGCGCCGGCTTCATGATCAACCGCAAGTCGGGCAAGGCGGCGCTGCGGATGCGGGCGCGATCGCTCATGGAGGAGAAGGAGGGCACGCCGATCCCGCGCGTCGAGATGATGCGGCCGACGCGCAACGAATATATGCGCGAGGATGATCTCTACGAATCCTCCTGGGAGGAGGTCGACCGCGAAGCCTTTTGCACCGAATGGTCAGCGGAAGTCGAGATCGCACGCGAGACCGTCGACAGTGAGACCATCCGCCTCGCAACGGGCCTGCTCCTGCCGATCTGGTCGGCGCTGCCGAGCGATCACATGGCAGTCAACCGCATCGTCGACGGGGAAGGGCGGTCCTGGCTCGGGCGCCTGGTGTTCGACGATCATGTGCCCCAGCTTTTCACCAAGCTGGGCATCGATCGGTCCGAAACACTGCCGGCCGATGCCGTGGTCAGGGCGGTGACGGCCGGGCGCAGCATCGACGTCTCCCATCCGTTTCCGCTCACGATCAAGCGGTCGGTCGTCAACGGTTCACCGCGAATTGAGCTCGTCGGTTGCCCATATGACCGCTTGGCCTGGCTCAAATCCATCGGTTGCTTCACCGAAGTGATCCAGTACCGCACCCGCATCTTCGTGCCGATGGCCTCGGCTGAGACGCTTCTGGCCCAGATTTTCGCCGAGCCCGGATGACTACTACGCGCCCTTTGAATCCTCGACGAACGGTGTCGAGCCGATCCGAGTTGGCTAGGGGGATGCCCTTGTCTGGTCGTACCTGGCATCAGCGTCAAACGGACGCTCGGCTCCCGGCCGTGTCCGGGTCGTTGGAGTCCTGAAGCTCGAGAGAGGGAAGGGGGAAGCGAAGCTGGTGTTCGGGCTGATCCGGACGCCAGATGGAGCTCTTCCCATGACCACTTCCGTTAAGCTCGCGAAGCTCACGCTCTCGCCCATCAATGTCCGCAAGCGGCCCGACGACCTGCTCGAAATCCCCCAGATGGCGGCCGATATCGAGGCGCGGGGTGTCCTGCAGAACCTGCTGGTCACGCCGCTGAAGAAGCCGCGCGGTACCTTCGAGGTGTTCGACGGCGGGCGCCGCTTGCGCGGTCTGCGGATGCTCGTCGAGCGCGGCGTCATCGACCCCGAGACTTACGATGTTCCCGTCAAGGTCCTGGTCGGCGACGAAGCCACGCTGTCGGAGACCTCGACCGCGGCGAACTTTCATCAGCTGAAGATGACGCCGGCCGAGGAATGCCGCGCGTTCCAGTATTTCATCGGCCTCAAGGGCGACATCGACGGCGTTGCCAAGCGCTTCGGCCTGACCCGCCGGTTCGTCGAAGGTCGCCTGCGCCTCGCGACCCTGGCCGAGCCGATCTTCGAAGCGCTGAGCGAGGGCTCAATCACGCTCGACGTCGCCAAGGCCTATGCATCGACCGAGAACCAGGAGAAACAGCTCCTCGTCTGGAGCAGCTACGGCAGCAGCTATTCGAACGCGGACACCATCCGCCGCGTCATCGCCAACGAGACGATGAATTCGACCGATCCCGTCGCCATCCTGGTGGGCGAAGACCGCTACGCGGAAGCCGGCGGCAAGGTCGATCGCGATCTCTTCAGCGACAGCGGCGACAAGTGGGTCAATCCCGAGATCGCGCAGCGGCTCGCCGCGGACATCATGGAGGCGGAAGCCAAGCGCGTCGGCGAGGAACTCGGCCTTGGATGGATCCGCCCGATCGCGTCCAACTTCACGCACAGCGCCGCCGCTGGTCTTTATCGCGTCATCCTGCCTGCACCCGAACTCACCGAGGAGCAGGAGACCCGGCTCGAAGAAATCTCGGCGCGGCAACAGGCCATTTCCGAGGAGATGGCCGACGATTCCATCGGTGAGGATGCCTGCAAGGCCCTCGACCAGGAATATGACGCGCTCACCGACGAGGATTATGCGATCCGGAACGTGGCGCCCACGTTGCCCGATGAGCTGCGGCCGCAAGTCGGCGCTTTCCTCAAGCTCACGCCCAAGGGCGCAATGGTACTCGACACGGAATATTATAGCGAGGAGCCGGTGCGGGTCGGCGGCACCGAGGACGAGGCGAAGGAAGGCGAGGATAGCGTCACGATCGGTCGTCCCACCGGGGGAGGCCGGGAAGGCGCCGCTCCAGTCCCTCGTCCCGAGGCCGTGGCCCCCGGAGGCAAGCCGCTCAGCGCGCGCCTCTACGATGAGCTCGCCATGCAGCGCCGCGACGTCTTGGCCGCGACGCTGCTCAGCCATCCGGCGCTCGCGCTCGACTATGCGCTGTTCGTCATGATCGACGACCGCATGAGCAGCTCCGCCGCCTACGGCTCGACCATTCGCGCCCGCTCCCCTCAGGATCCGGTATCGGGCGAGCTGCCGTCGACGCGGGCCCGAGCCTATTTGGCCGAAGCCCATGACGGGCTCGACGCGGTCTGGACGGAGCACAGCAGCGAAGTCGAGCGGTTCGAGGCGTTCCGGGCGCTTGACGACGACGGCAAGGCGGCTTGGCTCGCCTATATCGTCGCGATGTCGCTCGAAGCGCCGAGCTACCGTGCCGATCAGTGCCCGCTTCAGAACCGTCTCGCGACGATCATGGGAGTCGACGTCGCAAGCTGGTGGCGGCCGACCTCGGAGAACTTCTTCGACCGCGTCAGCAAGGGCTCGATCCTGACCTTGCTCGCCGAAGTCGGCGGCGCCGCGCTGACCGCCCGTCACGCCACCATGAAGAAGACGGAGATCTCGCAGTCCTGCGCGAAGCTCTTCGCAGGTGAGGCGATCGTCGAGCCGGAAGTTCGGGATACGGCGCTCGCTTGGGTACCGAACGCGATGAGGTTCCGCGACCAGGTGGACGTCGACGATCTCGACCTCGAGGAGGGTGCCGGCGAACAGCCGGACGATGCCGAGACCGTCGACGCGGTTGAAGCGAGCGAAACGGGGCTCGAACCGCACGCTGACGAACAAGGCGCGCTCGCGGCCTGAAGCCTCGCCTTCTGGATGTCCTGACCGCCGGCGTGCTTTCCCGCGTCGGCGGTTCCTTTTCCTCTCCACTCGGGAGTCCCCGCCATGCCAGTCTCTCGGCGATCCAGCCGCGATGTTGCCGCGGAAATCACGGACCTCATCATCCGCAAGCTCGAGGAAGGCGTCCCACCGTGGTCGAGGCCGTGGCGCATAAGCGGCGGCGGCGGTCGGCCGCTCCGTCATTGCGGGACTCCGTACACGGGGATCAACACGCTCTATTTATGGGCGCTCGGAGACGCGATGGGATATCGTTCCCGGTTCTGGATGACCTATCGCCAGGCCGAGGCGCTCGGGGCCAATGTTCGGCGCGGCGAAACCGGCGCAATCTCGGTCTACTATTCCTCGTTCAAGAAGCTGGAGGAGCATCCCGAAACGGGCAAGGAGGTGGAGCGCAACATCCGCTTCCTTCGCCATTACATCGTCTTCAACGGTGCGCCGTAACGGCGGAAGTATAAAGGAGCTCTACCATGAGTAGATGATCTTGCTGGCTATAGATCATGCCCACTGAACTAACCTCGGCTAGCAATAGCTGTGATCCCGAAAGGGACGGGGAAAAGTAGCATGTTCAGAAAAGGTCCGGAAGCGCCAGAACCATTCGCGGCGTCATGGATCAGGGCAAGACGTGTATGGTGAAAGCTATACTGCCTGAACCCCAGTTTGCAGCGGCTAACAACGTGAGCGGTGTCGCAGGATGGTTGACGCGGCACATCGGAGAAATGGAGGAAAGGGCGTTGAGTTCCTCCCGAGCAAGCGGTCATGCCGCGAGCCTGCCAGCTTCTCCGGCGCACCCTCTGTAGGGAGGGGCAAGTGAACGAACGGGGCACCTAACCACGTCGGAACTCCGACTTCCGTAATTGCGGGATCGCCTAAACAGGACGGCTTGCCGGACCTGCATGGCGACGGAGCCGCCATAGTACTCAAATGCCCGGCGTAATGGCCGGGACAGTCTCCACACCAGTGGGGAACGAGCGCGGCCATAAGTGCGGGGCAACCCGTGCGAAAAGCCTCAACGCTCGGGGGAAGGGCGGCAGCGACTGCGATCAGACAACCTCACGAGGAGGTGTGCTAATGCTGCCAGATACCATCGAGAGGGCCGTCAGATCACTCCCGACCATCATCAGGTCGGGTCGGCGGGTCAATGGACTCTTCCGCCTCATGAAAAGCCCGCTCCTTTGGGAGCATGCCTATCAGCAGATCGCGCCGAACAAGGGTGCGATGACGCCGGGCGTTGACGGCAAGACACTCGACGGCTTCTCGCCCGAGATGGTCAGGTCGATCATCGACCGGTTGGCGGACGGAAGCTATCGGCCCAAGCCGGTACGTCGGGTGTATATCCCGAAAGCCAACGGCAAGAAACGGCCGCTTGGCGTGCCGACCACGGAGGACAAGCTCGTCCAGGAAGTGGTGCGGACGCTCCTTGAGCAAATCTATGAACCGCTGTTCTCGCAGCACTCGCATGGGTTTAGGAAAGAGCGATCGTGCCATACGGCGTTGGAATCCATCCGCGCCAAATGGACGGGGGTGAAGTGGCTGATCGACGTCGATGTTGTCGGGTTCTTCGACAATATCGATCATGATGTTCTGATCGGCCTGCTGGAAAAGCGGATCGCGGATCGTCGCTTCGTGCGTCTGATCCGAGGCTTGCTCAAGGCGGGCTATATCGAGGACTGGGTCTATCATCGGACCTACAGCGGCACACCTCAGGGCGGTGTCGTCTCGCCGATGTTGGCGAATATCTACCTCCATGAGCTTGATATGTTCATTGAGGCCCGGATCGCCAGCTTCACCAAGGGCGACAAACGCGGGTTCACGAAAGATTATCGTCGAATCCGCAACCGCACTTCTTACCTGCGTCGGAACGTGGATGCGCTGCGAGCCCAAGGGCTTGCGGACTCCCCGAAGATCACCTCCATGTTGGAGGAGATCGGTCGGCTCAAGGCAGAACGGGCAACCGTTCCGGCCAGCGACGCCCTCGATCCCAACTATAGGAGACTGCGATACTGCCGCTATGCCGATGACTTCCTCATCGGTGTGACCGGCAGCAAAGCGGATGCACGCCAGTTGATGGACGAGGTCAGGGTCTTCCTGACCGACACCCTGAAGCTGGAAATGTCCGCCGAGAAAAGCGGAATCCGAAAAGCCACGGATGGGGCGCGGTTCTTAGGATACGAGGTCTGCACCAGTACCAACCGTAATCCGCACAAGGCGATCTTCGATGGTCGTCCGACCTTGCGGCGCGGCTTGGCTGACCGGCTGCGGCTTCGCGTTCCGAGGGATCGGGTTGTCCGGTTCGTCAACGACAAGGGCTGGGGCGACTATGAAGCCTTCCGCCCGCGTGGTCGGCCCGCACTGCGCTTCGCAAGCGACGTGGAGATCGTCCTTGCCTACAATGCCGAATGGCGCGGCTTTGCGAACTATTATGCCCTAGCTGACGACGTGAAGCGCAAGCTAAACAAAGGCGGTTACTTCGCCCTGTTCTCCTGCGTCAAAACCATCGCCGCCAAGCATAGGACATCGGCTCGCAGCGTCTTCGCCAGACTGCGGCGTGGGATGGACTTCTTCATCCGCTTCGAGGTGGGAAATGAACCCCGCGCGATCAAGCTGTGGCAGTTGAAGGACCTGCGACGACATGTACGAACGTGGGGCGGGATCGATAATCCCCGCTCAGCTCAGTTCGTGTTTAGCAGGACAGAGTTGGTCGAACGGCTCAATGCTCGCCAGTGTGAGCGTTGTGGTCGGGAAGACCTGCCCTGCGAAATCCATCACGTCCGCCGGGTCGCGGAGATGCAATATGCCGGACTGTCTCGCCATATGCAGGCAGCACGGCAGCGCAAGCGCGTTGTCCTATGCGTGGCTTGCCACAATAGCATCCACGCCGGTCAACCAACCGACCGCCAACGGCGGATAGCACGCAGTCGTGGAGAGCCGGATGCGCTGAAAGGTGCACGTCCGGTTCGGAGGGGGGCCGAGCAATGTTCTCTCTGAGACCTTGCCGGCCTACCCTACCCGACCAGATCGATGCGCTGCCCGCCTATTTCTATGCGCCAGACGAGCCGCAGATGCCGGTGGCGCCCTCCCTCCGCCAGGCGGCAATCGATGCTTTCTTCGCCGGCATCCCCGCCGATGTGCGCCATGGCGGCAACCAAGCCTACTTCACGCCGACCTTTGATTATATCCAGATGCCAAATCGGACATCGTTCCGCAGCATGGATCTGTACGCATCGACAAGGTGCCATGAGACAGTCCACTGGTCGGGCCATGCCGACAGACTCGCTCGCACCTTCGGCAAGCGCTTCGGCGACAAAGCCTATGCATTTGAAGAGCTTGTCGCCGAAATCGGGGCAGGGCTGTGCTGCGCCGATCTGGATCTCCCGAATATCCTACACGACAGCCACGCAAGCTATGTCGGACACTGGCTCGGCATCCTTCGCGGGGACAAGACCGCCATCATCCACGCGGCCGCCAAGGCCGAGCAGGCCTTTGCTTACCTGAAGAGCTTTGGTGGCGCAGCCGACGACAGCGTTCGGGACGAGCCAACGGCGGCGGCAGCTCTCGCCGCCTGATCGCCACGTCCGATCGATTTTCCATTCCACTCATATCGCGAAGGAGCACCACCATGGGCTGGCTCTACATGCCTCGCCAATCGCTCGGCGGACACGCATCCGCGAAATCCTATCTCGACGCTCAGTTCACCCATGAACGCCCGCAGGAGGAGGGCGGCTCGCGCGGGCTCAAGGTCCTGGCTTCGGCCTGCCCCGGAAACCGGGTCTATTACGCCGCGACCCAGGTGATGACGAACGGTGTCGGCGGCGAAATCTTCGCGATCGTCTGCCTCGTCCGATGGAACCCTCGCGACAAGGAGGGAATGATCCTCGGATACAAGGATATGGAGGAATCCATGGGTCCCTGTGAGGATGGATGTCCCGCGCATATCCTGGATCTCCTGACGGCGACCGACAACAAATACGCTCTCGACTGGCGGGAGCGTTGCCGGGCCAATCTCGCGAGGCGTGGACGCAAACTGTCGGACGGTGATCGCATCCGGCTCGAGGCGCCGGTGACTTTCTCGGACGGTCACGTCGGGCAGGAGTTCGTGGTGTCCAAGCGCAGGCGAAAGCTCCTCCTTCGCGATCCCACCAACGGTAGTTTCTACCGGATCAGCCGCCTCATGGAGCGCGCCTGGTCGGTCGTGCCCGTCACCAAGGTCCACAAGACGGTGTTCGCCTGAACCTCAATCGATATATCCTCGTGACGAAGGGGATCATTTTATGACCATCAGCATCGACAGGGACGGCCTCTCTCCCAAACGCGCGCTGCTCTGCAGCCGCGAGAACGCCATGCGCGTCGCTGGGCGCATCTTCGATCATTACCCAAGGAAAGTGAGCATTTTGCGCACGGCGGACCCGCTCCAGCCCTTTCGCGTATCCACCGATCCGTCGGCGCCGGGTTTCGTCGTCCTTGAAATGGTCGCATGACGCGCGTTCCGACCCTGGCTCTCCTGCTTATCGCCGCCTGCACGCCGAGCGATGCCGCCGAGGACACCTCCTTCAATGCTACCGCGCGGGCGCTTGATGGCGATACGGTCGCGGCCGATTTCCGGCTTCTCGGCGTTGACGCCTTCGAGCGACGGCAACTTTGCCAGAAGGCGGGCGCGTGCTGGGAGTGCGGGAAGGCGGCGCAGGATCTTGCCGCCCGCACCTTGCATGGCGGCGATGCCAATATCCGCCTGTCCTCGCCATCAAGCTACGGACGGCCGGTGGCCGTCGTCACGGTCAACGGTCGCGATCTCGGCGAAGTCATGATCGGCTCGGGACTCGCCATTCCCCAGCCCCAGTTCCTCAAGGCCGATCCCGATCGTGCCGCGCGCTATGCGGCAGTCTTCGCGGATGCCAAGCGCCGCGGCGCCGGAGCCTTCGGGGGCGAATGGATCGAACCCACCCAGTGGCGACGTGGGCGTCGTCTCACCTGCGAGCGATAGCGACGAGGAAATCGAGCGCGTCGGCCATCAGGGAAGCCGCCTGCGCCGAGACGCCCGCGATCATCTCGACCGCGAACATGCCGGCATTGAGCCCGAGGGCGATCAGCAGGACGCGTTCTCACCTCTCGTCCCGCGAACGCTCCTCGCCGCATCCGCCTCCGCAGCAATCACCGGCCATGGGCCAACCTCGATTCGACTGACGTAGCTCATTATCCACCCGACCCGGTCCGATGGGTCAAGCCAAGCCTCGATCTAGCGAGGCAAGCCCGGGTTCAGACACCGAGCTCCGGATCCGCCCACCACGAACGCCCCTGCCGGAAATCGTCCGCTGCCGACACCATCGGCCCATCGGGCTCGTCCGCGACATAGGGCGAGACGAGCGGCCGCGCCTTAATGCGGCGCCGATGGATGTCGCCGGCGATCCGGCCGCGCGCCTCCAGCAGCTCCTCGAGCCACATGAGATCGTCGATCATCTCGACGACACCGCGGCCCGCGAGGCAATAATAAATGCAGCGCTGGAAGTCGTCGCCCACCGGATTGCTGAGGATCGAGGCCAGCTTGCGCTTGCCGCCCGGCTCGCCCTCGTGAATCCAGCTCACCGCCTCGCGGAGCTCGCGGACCGAATAGAAAGCGTCCTCGATATGCATGCCGATGGCCGCATTGGCGATCATCCGGCGCGTCGGGCGGTTCTGCTCGTCGATCGCCGCATCGCGCAGCGTCACGTCCAGATCGAAATGGTCAAGATAGCGGGCGGTCGAAGCGGACACGGTGATTCTCCTTCATGAGGAACATTATATGAACGATCCGCTCCCAAAGAAAAGATCAATCACGGTCATGGTGGGTCTGCCACACCTCGCCGACGGCAAGCTGCTCGAGCGTGCCAGGCGGTTGCAGCAGCCGGTCCTCATCTCGGCGAACGCGCTCTCGCGCTGGACGAAGGAGCGCGGCTGGCGCAAGTGGGCGGGTTGGCGGATCAGCGCGCTCGCCAACGCCACCGGCCTCAAGAGCCTTAGCCTCGACAGCGCCGGCTTCAGCGCCATGGTGACCTATGGCGGCTATCCGTGGACAATCGACGATTACATTCGCCTCGCCGCGGCCTTTCCCTTCCAGTGGTGGGCGAGTCTGGACTACTGCGTCGAGCATCAGGTCGCGGGCGACCGCGACGAGGTGCTCGACCGGATCTCGCGCACCATTCGCGCCAATGTCGAGTGTCGCCTGCGCGCTGAAGATCAAGGCATCCTGACCAATTTCATGCCGGTGATCCAGGGACGACTGCCGTTCGACTACGAGCGCTGCGCCGACGCGCTTTCAGGCACGATCGAACGGGCCGGACTGGTCGGTGTCGGGTCGATGTGCCGGCGCCCGATCCACGGGCCCGAAGGCCTGATGGCGGTCGTCGATCATCTCGATCGCGTGCTACCGCCGGGCATCCGGCTCCACCTCTTCGGCGTGAAGGGCGAGGCCATCCCTTATCTTACGGTCTTCGCGCATCGGATCGCCTCGATCGACAGCCAAGCCTACGGCGTAGCGGCCAGGAATGCGGCGCGACGCGGCGGCATTGCGAAGAGCGACGCCATCGTGGCGGACCATATGGAACTCTGGGTCTGCTCCCAGCATGCGCGCATGCGCCAAGCGCAGCGCCAGCTTCCGATGCAGGTGCCTGTAGCTGAACCCGCGCGACCCGACGACCCATGGGAGGCGGCCATCGCGGAAGCGCGGCAGCAAATCCGCGAACTGATCGAATTTGGTGATCTCGATCATGACGAAACCACCGCTCCTTGGATCGAGCAATGGGCGGCTGACATTTATCGCGAACGCATGACGCGCTGAATGGTCCCGTCATCCTCAATCGCCAGAACCTGGAAGCGCGCATGAAAGGAGAGCGGGAAGGCGGGGACGACGAAACTGGGGCCTGAAGGCTCCTGCAGCCTTGGGGAACCCTCATGCACTTCGGAACGATCGTCACGCACCGGGCAACCGAACGCTCGAACCGCGCAGAAATCCGCAACCCCATCCTCGCGCTCCCCGCCATTGCGCGACTACGGGAACTCGATCCTGAAGTCCGTGTCGCCCTGCAGGAACTGCTGCTGGATCTGCAGCAGGACGCTAGGGCGCGCGCGGAGACGAGCTGGCGGCGGCGCAAGCCGCCGGTCGCAGCATATTGGGCAGCCTGCGGCGTCTATGCAGGCCACATCGCTCGCGCCATCGGGGCGGGCGTCGGCCGCCGGCGCGGAAAGCGAGCGTAAGTTGTCCAAAGCCCCTTAGGAGCTGTCCGGTTATTCCTCATGAAGCGCGTGGTAGCTGTCCAGGCAAGACCGACTGTGACGCCCGCTGTGACCTTCCGCTCACCTGATTGCAGCAGCTTCTAGCACTATTTCCCGGAGAAAATCGTATGATTGATCATCATGATACACCGTTGCTCCGCGCGGTCAGAGAGAGCGTCGATCGTTGCGGCCAAGGCGTCGTCGCGGTCGTAAACGGTGAAGGAACACCTTCTCAGGCCCACACTATCGGCAACGCCAATCGCGGCCTCCCCGAGCTTCTCGGGCTTGGCGCCTTCATGCCACAGCGCATTTTCACAATCCTTGCCCAGATCGGTCACGAAATGCGCAAGGCGGGAAAGCCGCCGGGAATGTACATCGATCTGGGTCGTACCTATCCGATCAAAACACGTATCGCAGGGCCGGCGGCAATGACGTTTTATACCGACAGCGCGGGTAAATATCTTGGTCACGCCGACTATGCGGTTGTGCAGCTCCTGTTTGCCGATCCGCTCGGCCGCTACCCTGGCGAGGAGAACTGTGACCCTCGCTATGAAGTGCAGCATGTTTGACCCGATCTCTTTGCCTTCGCGCCGAGATTTGCTGCAGTAATCATTGCCGTGATCATGGCGGCGAGGGACTGGGCTTTGCCGCAGTGCGCGTCGCTATCGTCATCACAAGCTTGATCTGTGCGCTCCGGCGACGGACCAATCGCGAAGCCATGCGGCAAGGCTGAAAAGGGAAGGGGGGCCGGGGTCGCGAGTGGAAAGACCGCTCGAGATTTCCGGAGGACCCCATGAGCTACGACGTGGCGTTTCGCTATAGCCAAGCGCTCGACCCCAGCGCGCTGATCACCATCGGTACCACCTTGCACGCCGTGCAGGCGGCGATCACGGATTGCCGCAACGCCGGCATCGATGTCGAAACCGACCCCGCCGTCATCCTGCTGGTGCGGCATCTGTCGCAGGTCTGCGCCGATCGCGGCACAGACGCCGATCTCCGCCGGGACTGCATGGCGCGTATCGCCGATTTGCGGAACCGTCCCATGCTCAAGACCCTCGCCTTGCGCGGTGTCGCCTATGACGAACCGGCAAAGCGTCTCTTCCACTCCGAGGGCCGCGCCGCGCTGCGACGACTCGCCGAGGCGCTCGGCCTTGAAGAGGGCAGCTTCGATATCCGCTCCAACAAGGCCGGGCCGGCCGTATCCGGCGAGATCACCCTGCACGGCGAAACGCTGTGGGTGCAGCTCTCGATCGGGCCGTTCGGACCCGACCGCGAGGTCTGCTTTCGCAAGGTGCAGGGCCGGCAGGATCATATCGGCGAGCGCAACCACTGGGCATCGGTTCGCGAGCTGGTCGAGCCGGATCGTTTCGCCGCGCGTGTTCGCCGCGAACTCAAGCTCCCCGCGGCGGCGCCCACCGCGCCGCGGCTCGTCGCCTGAAGGGGGCAAATCATGCGCATCCTTCTCACCCGCATCAGGATCGGCGTGGACGTGCCGAGCTATTCTTACCGCACCTATGTCCCCTTCACCGAGATCTCGCTCGAACGTCAGGCCTTGATCTCGATGCACTCGGACTATGGCCACGGCGCCGGGCTCCTCGCTCGTCTGCCCGATGTTATCGCGCCAATGGCGCACCTCGAGGCCGCGTCCGGTCTCGACAAGCACAACGTCGCGAAGGCCATCGATGGCGTTGCCGATCGTCTCGCTGCCGTCCTCCTCGGTGCAGCCTTTCCCGAGATGACGGAACGGATCCTTCCGTTCCGCCTGGATGTCGCGTCCGTGCCGCCCAACGCGCGGCGGTTCGGGCGAAGCGAAAACCTCGCAGGACGCTACGAGATGCTCGTCCAGGCGCGCGATAGCCTCACCGCCGCGAGCCTCGGCTTCCGGTTGGAGACCGACCGATGATCTCGGAGCCGTTCGACCCGGCCGATGCTGGCACCTGGATCGCCCGAGGACGCAGGCCGGAGCATGCCGCCGTCATCGCCGAGGCCTGGCGCCACTTTCCGGATCTGCCAGCGGCGGCGGCACCGGAAGATCGCCTCGCGCGCATGCGACAGCGCGCGTTGGCGCTGCGGCCCGTGATGGAATCTATGTCGCGCGCCGCCGAGGAAGAGCGCCAGGCGCGGAACTTCGCCTTCACCGAAGCCCGCATCGCCAAAGGGGAGGGCGACGATCGCGATCGCGCGATCCTGTCTGCGCGCAGCCTCCACGGCTACGATTGGGATCGGGCGGTGCAGTACGCTTATGGCTGGTATGCTGCGATCGCTGGATGGGAACCGCGGGTGCGCCGGCCGGGATGTTCGACGGCCGCGACGATCGCCTACGATCAGGGCTTTGCTGAGGGCGGCGGCAACCGCGACGATCTTTTCGATACCGCCCGGCGCGCCTTCGAAGCGGCCGCGCCCCAGATCGAGCCGCCCTTGCTTGCCACCGGCCGGCCGCGCCCGAGTGAGTGGCCGAAACCGACCGACGAGCCTTTGCCCGCCCGCTGGAGCCGGCGGCTGCTCCTGCTCGGCGCGCCCGAGGCAGGCCTGGTCCCGCCGAGCGGTGACGCGAAGCCCGACGTCGCCGTGCTCCTCCCGACATTGCAGGCCTGTCAGGGCTATGGCGAACTCTTCGTCATCATCATTTCCGGCGCCGGTTTCCATGCGTTCGGCAATCAGCCGCCGGACGCTCGACCGTTGGAAGCCGCTTCCGGCGTTGTGTCGGGATCCGATCCGCGACTGGATCGCCAGCTCCGCGCACTGCTTGCCGGCCGCGACTTCGATGATGTCCTGATTGCCGCCCAGGAAGGCTATCTCGCGCTCCTTGACGCCCATGCGAGTGCGCTGCCGCTCTGCCGGACCATGGAACGCACGCGCAACACCGTCCTCCAGCAGCGCGCCCATTTCCGGATATGGCTCGATCGCGGCCTGTCGGCGGGCGAGAGCGTCGGCGCCGGTCACATTCGGTGGGGCAAGGCGGCCAAGGGTCTGACCGGCAAGCTCGGCGAATTCACCGCCCGCTATGCCGGCAAGTCGCCCGCCGGCGGCCATCGTATCGTGGTCGAGACTGAGGATGGCGAGCCCGCCCATCGCTATGTGACGCCGCAGGGCGAACCGCTCTCACCCGAAACCGTGATCGGCAATCGATCGCATCTCCGCAAGGAAATGGCCGCGCGGTTGCGGGCCTTCGGCGGCGCCACGCGCCTGTCCGCCGCTCCAATTTCCGATCTTCTCGATGCGCTCGCCGCCTGAGCCGGCGCTGGGGTGAGGGAAGGGGGAGCGCGAGAGAAGAGCCGGCAGGCTGACAGACCGGATCTTCGCCCCCTCAAACACGGGAACTCACCATGTCCGATACGCTTGCCCCCTCTCGCGTCCCCGTTGCCGCCGATTCCGATCTCATTGATCAGCTCGACCGGCTAACCGTGGCACTGACCGAGACCGAATATCACGCCGCGACGATCCTCGCCTTCGATCCCGACGCTCACGTCTCCGCCGGGCACCTCGATCATGGCCAAGGCGAGCCACGTGACCGTCACCTCGCCGGCGACGCGATGAGCCTGCGGGCCTGGCGGATCCTTGCCCGGGCCTGTGCTCCCGCATCCGACCGATTGGACGACACAGCGCGGCTCGCGCTGTTCCTCGCCGAGCGATCCACGCCGATTGACGCGGTGCGTGAACCGGGGATCCGCGACCGCGTGCGCATCCGGGTACGTCCGCGCGTTGGCGGGGACCGATTTGCGGGCCGCGAGGGCGTGATCGTGAAGACGCATTTCGCGGGCTTTTATGTGAAGCTCGACATGACGCCCCGCGAACGCAGTCAGAAGACCGAACTGGTCGAAGCGGCCTATCTCGAAGTTCTGGCTCCGGCCTCTGCCATTTGAACCGCTCCAACCGATATGGAGGCGTACATGCCTAAAACCTTCGCCAAAAACGTACACGATGCGGAGCCGGTTTTATCAGGGAATCGGCAAGGCGGCCCAGGAGCTGGCCGACCTCTACGTCTACGACACCGACCTGGAAAACCGCGCAGCCTTCAAGGAGCTGCTGTGGGATGCGGTGATGCATTCGCTCGTCGAGCACCACGGGTTCAAGCCGGAAGACCTGTAATGGCCAAGATCGACCCTCTCGACCTTTTGGCATTCATTGCGTCCGGCTCCTCCATGACTACCGAGCAGATCGCCCGGAGATGGCCCGAATGGGCCAAGCGCAGCGACGCCGCCTACAAGCGCTATGATCGTGAGAGCGCGGCTTACCGCACGAAGTGGGGCTACCAGGCGCGAGGCACGAATGATCCTAAGGTCGACAGCCTGGCTGGCGCCCAGCGTTACTGGGTCCACCTCCCGCTGATCAGGGCATGCCTCGAGCAAAATCAACCCGATATCCTGTCGTGAGGAGGTATCAGTGCGACGCACTCATCAACCCAATATCCCCGACAACCGAGAGTTCTACGCTGCGATCGAGCGCAATATCGCGCAAAGCGGCCAGCATCTCTTCCTGATCTTCGCCGATGGGGAAACGCCGGCGTTCGCCTACACCATCGGCAACGCGCTGCGGGGACCGCCGGAGCTGCTTCTCATTGGCAATTTCCCCCCGCGCGTTGCCGGCGGCATCGTGAACGAGCTCGGCCAGCGCATGCGCGAGGCAGGCAGGCCGCTCGAAGGGGACATCGACGTGGGCGGCCGCTTCCCGGTTCGCGTGCGCCGAGCCTCCGCAGGGGCCCGGCAGGCCTATACGCTCCAGGCAGGACGTTACTTCCGCCACGAGGAATACGACGTGCTGCAGATCCTGCTCTGCGATCCGGGCGGCACCTATCCCGGCGAGCCGGGCTGCGAGCCCGGATACGACGTGCCGCTTGCCTGATCGCGGCGGCGGCCCCCCACATTCCAAGACCGGAGACAGATGATGTCCGAGCCGACCCACTTCGTCCACGTCTATGCGACCGTCAGGGTCAAGATGGCCGTTTCCGCCGACGATCATCACGAAGCGATGCTCGCAGCAGATGCCGCACTCTTCGCCAGGGGCTTCGGTGTGCGGCTTATCCCGACCGCAGAAGGCGCGCTCGATGCGGACTATGCCGGGGAAGTGACCGGCTATCTCGTCGATGAAGCGGGTGACCCGGAATTCATGCGGAGCGCTAACTACGGACCGGACTACGAGCCTGACTGGGGCCTGCGCGGCCGCGGCGACAACGCTGCGCCGATTGCCAGCTCGTAGCACCAGCAGGCAAAGGGAAGGGGGAGCGATTGGGTGGTGGCCAGACAGGCCAAGCCCCAGGAGATCCCACCATGGCAACAGTCGTACAGATCGACCCCTCCGCCGACCAATGGTCCGTGCCGATCGGCAGGCACAGCCGTGGCTCGCTCATGCTGAACCTCGAACGCCTGCTCGCCGGGCGGCTGCTCATCCAGGGCAGCAGCGGCGCGGGCAAGAGCAGAACCCTGCGCAAGATTATCGAGGAGGCCTTCGATTTCACGACAATCGTGCTCGTCGATCCCGAAGGCGAATTCGGCAATCTCGCCGCCCACATCGGCGCAACCTCCCTAAAGGGCTGCGAGCTGACCTCCGATGGCCTGACGGCAGCCGCGGCCCGCGCCAGGCAGCACCGCCTGTCGCTTCACGTCGACCTCACCGATCTCGATCCCGACCAGCGGATCATCAAGGCGGCGGCGCTCTTCGCCGGACTGATCGGCGCGCCGCGCGAGTACTGGGCGCATACCGTCCTGGTCTGCATCGACGAGGGCCATCTGCTCGCGCCACATCATGCCGGATCGGCCCGCGATGCCGAGACCCGGCGCCTTGGCGTTGCCACGCTGACCGACCTCTGTGCCCGCGGCCGCAAGCGCGGCATCGCCCCGGTCATCGCCACGCAGCGCCTCGCCAAGCTCTCATCCTCGGTGATCTCGGAGCTGCAGAACTTCCTCGTTGGCCTCAACGTGTTCGATCGCGACATCGCGCGCGCGGCCGATCTCCTCGGTTTCTCGGCGAAGGAGGCCGATGCCCTGCGAAAGCTCGCGCCCGGTGAGTTCTTCGCGATGGGCCCAGCGATGTCGCCGCTGCCTGTCCTCGCCCATATGGAAGAGACGATCACCGAGCATCTCGGCGCGACGCCAAGGCTCACCGCGGCCGCTGCGGTCGACAGTGAAGAAGCGGAGAAGCTGCTCGACCTGTCGGCTCTCCGCGAGGTCTCGAACGGCTCGCGCGATGCGGCTCTGACGCTCAAGGGCACCCGGGCGCTCGATGCCTTCCTCCTCGATCCTTCCGCGCCGCACGCGGCCTCGATCATCGGCGCGCTCAAGAGCATCGCGCCGAACGCCACGACCGCCAACGATCTTGCGGGCCATATCGGTGCCCCGCGCGAAGCCGTCGACAACGCCCTCGACATGCTCGCCGCCATCTCCGCGGTGGACACGATGCCTCGAGGCGAGGATCGCATCGCCCGGCTTCATGCCCGCCTCCGCGCCAAGATCAGCGACATCCCCGTGGTGGCGCTGGCATGAAACCGCTCGATCTGGATGCCGACATCGTCGAGCTGGTACCCGCGCCAAGGCTGGTATTGCCTGCCACGCCGCTGCGCGAGATGGCCTATCGGGCCGATGCATGGACACCGCAGGAGAGCGAACGGCTGCGCGCGCTCTTCCTCGAGGACACCGCGATCGCCGACATCGCGCTGGCAATCGGCCGGGGCAGGGCAGCGGTCGCCGAACGTATTGCGCTGCTCGGGCTCCGCCGCAATTCCACGCGGACATGGACCGAACTCGATGATGCGGAACTGTCGCGGCGCTACGGCGGCGAACCCACGGCGGCCATAGCTTCCGACCTCGGTCGATCCTGCTCGGCGGTCTATGCCCGCGCCAGGATCCTCGACCTAACCGAGGGTAATCCGGCGGAATGGACGCCCTGGGAGGACGCCCAGCTCGTCGAAGGCTATCGCCGCGGCGTGCCGTTGGCGCAGATCGCCACCCTTATCGGCCGGCCGTTCGGCGGCCTATCCAGCCGGGCCGGAGCTCTCGGCATCGTGCATGCGAACCATCCGCCGGACTGGTCGGAGGCGGAAACGGCGAGGGCTCTCGACCTGGCCGAAGCGGGTCATCGCTACACGGCGATCGTCGGGATGCTCGGCCAGGAAGGCTTTCCCCAACGCACGGTCCGCGGCTTCGGCCTCGCCATCCGCAAGCTGGGCTATGGCCGCGGCTGGGGCAGGGCCTGGACGCCGGAAGAAGACGCCCTGCTGCGCAAGGCCTACATCGACGGTACGAGTCTCACCCCGCTGCGCCGCCAGCTTGGCCGCACCGCTGGATCGCTGCGCCACCGCGCCGAATATCTGGGCCTGCGCGGGCTTCATGCCAACCGCAATGGCTGGCGGCTTGGTCCGGACTGGACCGAGGCCGACGAGGCGCGCCTTCGTGCGGACTATGGCCGTGTCCCGACCAAGGTCCTGGCGGCAAGCCTGGGACGGACCAAAGCTGCGCTCACCTCGCGCGCGAATAGCCTCGGCCTTGTCCACGGCTACATTCGGCCTTTCAGCGACGATGAAACGCGCGCGCTCGACGTCGCCTTCAACACCGGTGTGTCGCTCGCCGATCTCGCGGTGGCGCTCAACCGCAAGGCCATGTCGCTCAGCAAATACGCGACCAACCATGGCTATCAGTTCGGCCGCCGGCCGCGCCGCGCCGTGACGCTCGAAGCGCTCTTGGCCACGAACTGACCCGGGCTCGGGCGCCGAGCCATTCGCCCGAGCCCTTCCACGCCCGCCAATCAGAACGTCGCGATGCCGCGCGAAGCGGCCCCGTGACCGGGGATCTCTCATGCCGCCGCAGGATCGACACATCAGGAACGTCCTGAAACTCTTCGATGCGCATTGCTATCGTCACGACCGCTACACGCTCTTCTCCGACTGCATGGAGCTCATAGCGATCAGCATCTCGAACAGCGTCGACAGCCGATCCCGGGAAACGCGCGAGGCGCGCTATCTCGAGATCGTGGGACGATATGAGCAGCACACCATCGAGATGTTCCCTCGCGTCTTCGGAGAGATCACAATGGCACTGGAGGAAGCGCCAGGGGACGTCCTCGGGAGCATCTTCACCGCGCTCGAGATCCACAACAAGAACCGTGGGCAATTCTTCACGCCCTATCCGGTTTGCCAGATGATGGCACAGGTCACGCTTGGCGATGCCAAGGACGCCCTGGCGCTGATCGACGACAAGGGTTTCGTCAGCGCGATGGAACCCGCCTGCGGTGCCGGCGCCATGGTCATTGCTCTCGCCGAAGCGATGCGCGCCGCCGGGATCAACTATCAGCGCCATCTCCACGTGACGGCGATCGATATCGACCAACGCGCCGTACACATGGGCTATATCCAGTTCTCGCTGCTCCACATTCCGGCCCACGTGATCGTTGGTAACTCTCTCAGCAACGAGGTCCGCGAACACTGGTTCACGCCGGCCCACATCCTCGGCGGCTGGGGCGCCAGGCTTGCCAGCCAGGAACGCTTGGTCGAACAACCCCCGCGATTTTTTACTGAAACGACACCGGAACGCACAACCCACGATAAGCAAGCCCAAGAGCCAAGGACCAGAACGGTCGGCGAGCAGTTGACCCTATTCTGAATTGCAATCCCGCCAGCGCGCCTCGGCTCTGGACATCACACTCTGAGGCGGGCTCTGGATCACCAATATACCCGGAACCTCCGGTCAGAGCGATCATAGGGCTGTTCGAAAATCGCTGCCCGCACCTTCTCCGCGATCTCTTTGAGCGTGGCGAACATCCGATTGATTTCGGACAGATCGCTGAGCTGTTCCGGCCCATATCTCACCATGAGATAATCGCGCTGATCGCTCAATCGGACCAGATGCTCCGCGGTACGGCGCCGGAGAGACAATCCCTTCTCGACAGCCAACCGCGTCCGTTCGGCGAGATCATGCTGCAATCCCCGGACCTGCTTTCGATCGACCGAATGAAAGAGCAGAAACGCATTGAGGTAAGTCTCGATCGACTGAATGGCGCACAGCCTAGCCGGGGTGGACGAGACACTCCGGCCTTTCTCGATCTGCGGCAGCAGCCTGTGCGCGGCATCCCAGTAGGCGTCGGCCAAGGTCATGACCGTACCAACCGACGCCTCCGTGCCGGGATAGGACGGGGTGCGAGTCTCGATCAGCCCCGGAGGTGTTGTCGAGCGCCGCGTCGAAATATCTTGATCCGATGGTCCCTTTTCCAAACCGGCCGTCTCCCCAGAGGAAGTCCTATTAGGCGGGCTGCCCTTCGGTGGATTTCGGACTTCCGCGACGAACCGGCGCAGATTTCGTCGCCTTTGCCGATGCGGCAGCGCTGGACCCCTTGGGCTTGCGGCCAAGTCCGATGCTCTTGGCGAGCGTGCGACGCTGCTCGGCGTAATTGGGCGCGACCATCGGATAGTCGGCCGGAAGATTCCACTTCGAACGATAGTCCGCCGGCGTCATCTGATAGTGCGTCATGAGATGACGCTTGAGCATCTTGAGCTTTTTGCCGTCTTCCAGGCAGACGATGTAGTCAGGTTTCACCGAGGCACGCACGGATACCGCCGGCTCCTGCTTTGTCTCGGGCGCCGTTTCACTTTTGCCGAGATTGCTCAACGCTCCGTGAACATTCTGGATCAGGGACGGCAAATCCGCCACCGCCACGCTGTTGTTCGTCACATGCGCCGCGACGATATCAGCGGTCAGGGTAATCAGCGTGCTATCGTTTTCCGATACGTCGCTCATGATGATCTTGCCTTCTCTGGTTGAAGAACCCGGAAGACTATTCGCTACCGGGAACATGGCGCCCTGTGAAGTTCCCAAAGGCTCACAGGAGCACCTATTCACCCGCGCCAAACAGGGACGTACGATATCTGATCGCGTCCAAACCCGAACATTCCGTAAATCCCTTCATGTCGATTCATGTCCAAAGAAGAGGGGAATGGGCCGGGGAGACCGGTCGGAGGCCAAGCGCCTTCGACCCCTTCCACCCGGGAGCCAGGACATGGAGACCTCACGAAGCCAGCGATGGCGGGAACGCCGCGCCTTATGGGCGACGGACTCTCTCATCATCAATCCGAAGGCCTATTCGGTCGACATCATCGATCACGCCGTAGCGCGTACGTTCATCGCCGAGCATCATTATCTGCCGAGCTATCCGGCAGCCCAGGTCGCAGTCGGCCTCTTTGGACTCCGCGCGGTCCTGGCAGGCGTGGCCGTCTTCGCGGTTCCCGCGACCGACGCCGTCATCACCCGGCACACGGGCTTCACCGATCCGGCAAAGGGATGCGTTCTCGCACGCCTGATTCTTCTCGACCGGGTCCCGCAGAACGGGGAAAGCTTCTTTTGCGCACGGGCCTTCCGACTGCTTCGCCAGGCGCGGCCAGCGATCGAAGCCGTCGTTTCCTACAGCGACCCCGAATTCGGGCATACCGGCCGGGTTTACGCCGCTCTTTCCGGGGCGCACCGGGGCACCACGCGCCCGCGTACAGTCCTTCGCGCCGCAGGCCAGACGATCTCCGATCGGACGCTTTCGAAGATCCGGCTCCGCGAACGCGGGATGGATGGCGCCATCGACCAGATCGTCCGCCTCGGTCTACCGGCGCCCGGCCTGCGCGAGAGCCCAGCCGCATGGCTCGCCCGCCTTCAGGCCGAGCAGCTCCTGACCCGCCACCGCCAATCCGGACTCTTCACCTACTGCTTCGAGCTCACCCGCAACGCGCGCCGACAGGGCCGCGCACTCCCGCGGTTGCCCTATCCTAAACTATTGCCGGGGCCGTGATCGCTCTCAGGCCTTGACGCCTTCGACATAGGTGATCGCCTCACCGACCGTCTGGTTCTTCTCCGCGTCGGCATCGGGGATCGCGATTCCGAATTTCTTCCTCGATCGCCATGACCAGCTCGACGACATCCAGGCTGTCTGCCCCGAGATCATCAATGAAATGGGCGTTGGGCATTACTTTCTCGCGGTCGGCGCCAAACTGATGCGCCACGAAATCGCTGACCCGATGGCTACGTCACCCCAAGCGACCCTCCCGCGGAGCGGGCTCGTGCTCTGCGCGCAACCTGTTCCACAAGGTCTACATGCAGAACCTGACAGTTCAGGCGGGCAATAGCGGCCTGATCGTCGGCACTCCGAGCGAACCCCGGCTGATCGGGGTGACTCTGAGGCTGCACAATTAAACCAACCCGTCTCTAAAACGCTCGAATTTCGAGACGCATGCGGCCTACATGAGCTATCCGCTCCCCAGGTTAGGCCGTTACCGCTGGCTGTATTTCAGGTCGATTGCGCCCATCGCCAACGCGGAGGGAGAACCTCCCTCGCGCGCTATCTCCTCGTCAACGCAACGCTGCCTCGGGCTTCGAGTGTCTTTCGGCCGCACAGGCACGGTATAGACCTCGCCGTAGCCCGGCACGATGACCGTGCGCGCAACCGCGCGAGGATCGTCTGTCGGCGCGGGCTGAACAAGAACAGTGCCGCGGCCTGGCAGATATAACATGCGCGGTTGCGGGGCTGCCGGCTTCTGGTCAGAGGACTGCGCGGCTATCGGCGCAGTCGCGCCGATCGTGAGCGCGGCTGTCGCCGCCAAAGCCAATAATTCTATGCGGGCCACAGTGAGGCAAATTGGCCGGGGTGCGGTTTTCATCAAGTTAACGCCCCAATTGCTAGAGGAGTGGCCTGCCCTCTGCGAGGGAGTCCAGAGCAGTACGATCATGGATTAGGATGCGTCGTCCGATACTTGTGAGCAGGCCGGCCCTGGCCCAGGCGGAGAGCATTCGGCTCGCAGTGTGAAGGGTCGTTCCCGAGAACTCCGCCAGGTCCTTACGACGTAGCGGGAACGCTACCTCGTCGCCACCATCGTTACGGATCAGGCGCAGGAGCGCACGGGCGAGACGCTGATCGGCGCGCTGGGTGGCCAACTCGCGGACCCGATCCTGAAGTTCGATAAGCCGCGTCCCGATCACTCGAATGACGTTCAGCGACACCTGCGGATATATGCCGATCAGCACTACTATATCCGCCTCGCTCCAACTGAGGACGACCGACGCCTCCGCTGTGATCGCGTCCGCCGGAAGAAGGTGGTCAGTGAAGAGAGGCACTGTTCCGAACATTTCGCCGGAGCCGATAAAGCGAATGATCGCCTGCCCGCCATCACTGCCGGTCTGGATGATTCTCACGCTGCCCTTCGCCACCGCATAGGCCCGCTCGGCACGGGCTCCTTGCTCGAAAATCCTCGCATGTTTTGGCAATCGTTCGATGCGTGCGCAGGCATGGGCATGCACCAGCGCTTCGTGAGGCAGATCGCGAAATAGCTCCACCGCGCCGATAATCTTCAGGTGTGAAGCAAGGCCTCGGGTCTGAACGATGATTTGCCTCCTGCCTTCTCTCGTTCGGGTCGATCTAGTCGAAATAACAGAGCCGAGTTTGCGCCAGCGCAAACCGGCTCGCACCGACAGCCTCTACAAGCAAACTGTTATCATGAAGAGGATCGTCGTGACCAAAGCATTGTCTCCCCAAACCATGACGTTGGTCAAAGCGACGGCGCCAGCCCTTCAACAGCATGGCGTGGACATCACCACGCGCATGTATCAGCGGCTATTTGTCGATCCCGAGATCAAGGCGCTGTTCGACATGGCCGCGCAGGAGTCGGGCGCGCAACCCAAGCGCCTTGCGGCGGCGATCCTGGCGTTCGCCCAGAATGTGGACAAGCTCGACGTCCTGAAACCGGCGATCGAGCGGATCGCCGGGCGGCACGTCGATACCCATATCAAACCAGAGCATTATCCTGCGGTCGCCAATGCCTTGCTGCCGGCCATTCGCGACATCCTGGGCGAGGCCGCGACGGACGAAATCCTGGCGGCATGGGGCGAAGCCTATTGGTTCCTCGCCGACATTCTGATCGCGCGCGAGGCCGAGCTTTATGACGAGGCCCAGGCCGCATGACGGGGCCGGCGCCCTACAGCTCGTCGCCGGTGTTCGATCAGGACACATTGCCGGCGGCGCTGCGCGCGCGCCATGACACCAAGGCGGGGGTGTGGGGACTGATCCGCGTCCTCGAAGGTGAACTGAAGCTCACCTATCTCGAGCCGGCGTCGGAAGTCATCCTGAAGCCCGGTCATCCCGGTCTGATCGAACCGCAGCAGCCGCATTTCGTGACCCCGCTGGGTCCGATGCGGATGCAGGTCGAATTTTACCATGAGCCGCCCCCGAAGAGCTGATGATCGCGGACGATTTCACTCTTGCGCGCGTGATCCATGTCGTCGCCGTCCTGTTCTGGATCGGCGGCGTCGCCTTCGTGACGCTGGTGCTGATGCCGGCCGTGCGTGCCGGCAATCCGCCCGCTGAGAGGCTGGCGGCATTTCACCGGATCGAAGGCCGCTTCGCGCCGCAGGCTCGGCTGTGGGTTCTCCTTGCCGGCGCTAGCGGCTTCTGGATGACCTGGCGGGCGGACCTGTGGGAGCGTTTCGCCGATCCCCGCCTCTGGTGGATGCAAGCGATGGTGGCGATCTGGCTGGTGTTCGTCGCCATGCTGTTCGTCATCGAGCCGCTTTATCTGCACCGCCGCATGGCCGCTTCCCCCGATCCGGCGGCCGACTTCGCACGCATGGAGCGTATGCACCGTCTGCTGCTGGCGGCATCGGTCATCGCGCTGATCGGCGCCGTCGGCGGCAGTCACGGGCTTTTCTAAAGGAAGAGGGACGGGGAACGATGTCGACGACGAAACGGCTGTGGATCGGCCTGGCTGCCGTCATCTTCGCAGGATTCGCGGTGATGCTGTGGCTCGGGTCGGACCTTATGCGTACCGCGCCGCCGATCCCCGAACGGGTCGTGACCGCTTCCGGGCGCACCGTCTTCACACGCGACGATATCGAGACCGGCCAACAGGTTTGGCAGTCGATGGGCGGCCAGCAGCTCGGCAGCGTGTGGGGTCACGGCGCATTGATCGCGCCCGACTGGTCCGCCGACTGGCTGCACCGGGAGGCGCTGGCCCAGCTCGACGCCGTTGCCCGCACGAAGGGCGCGGCCAGCTTCGACATGCTGTCGCTGGCAGATAAGGCGGCTTTGCAGGCCGAGCTACGTCCCGGCTTCCGTGCCAACACCTATGACGCTGCGACCGGCACGCTGACGATCAGCGACGCGCGCGCTGCAGCGATCGCCGGCGTGGCAAGGCATTATGACAGCCTGTTCTCCGCTGACCCGGCAACGCGCGATTTGCGCGTCGCCTACGCCATGAAGGAGAACACACTTCCCGATCCGGCGCGGCGCAGGGAACTCGCGGCCTTCTTCTTCTGGACAGCCTGGGCGACCGTGACCGATCGGCCCGGCGATATGGTGAGCTTTACCAACAACTGGCCCTCCGAACCGCTGGTCGGCAACGTGCCCACGTCCGGCACCTTCATGTGGTCGCTTTTCAGCATCCTCTTCATGCTCGCCGGCATCGGCCTTCTCGCGTGGCACTATGCGGTCTGGCACGGCAAGGAACCGCCGCTCACCCCGCCCGCGGCCGATCCGCTCAAGGGGATCGTTCTGACACCCTCGATGCGTGCCAGCGCCAAATATTTCTGGATCGTCATCGCGCTCCTGCTCGCGCAGATCGGCCTGGGGGCGGCGACCGCGCATTATCAGGTCGAGGGCCAGCATTTCTACGGCATCAACCTCGCCGACTGGCTACCCTACAGCCTGACTCGAAGCTGGCACACCCAGCTCGCGGTGCTGTGGATCGCGACGGCCTGGCTCGGCACCGGCCTCTATATCGCGCCCGCCATCTCCGGCCATGAGCCGCCGTGGCAGCGCGCCGGTGTCAACTTCCTGTTCGTCAGCCTGATCGTCATCGTCGTCGGCGCGTTCGCCGGACAATGGCTGGCGGTGATGCAGAAGATGGGCCTCACCGAAAACTTCTGGTTCGGGCATCAAGGCTGGGAATATGTCGATCTTGGCCGGTTCTGGCAGATATACCTCTTCATCGGCCTGCTGCTGTGGCTCTTCCTCGTGGGTCGCGCGCTCTGGCCCGCGATCCGGCGCCGGGATGAGATGTCCTCGATCGTCGGCCTGCTGTTCCTCTCCACGGTGGCGATCGGTCTCTTCTATGGCGCGGGGCTCATGTATGGCGCGCGCAGCCACCTGTCCGAGGTTGAGTATTGGCGTTGGTGGGTGGTCCATCTCTGGGTCGAGGGCTTCTTCGAGATTTTCGCGGTCGCCGTCATCAGCTTCCTGTTCGTAAAGCTGGGGCTGGTGCGCGGCCGCACGGCCACGGTCAATGTGCTGTTCGCGACGATCGTCTTCCTGTCGGGCGGCGTGCTTGGCATGTTCCACCATCTCTATTTCGTCGGCACGTCGATGGCGGGCGTGGCGCTCGGCGCCAGTTTCTCCGCGCTTGAGGTGGTCCCGCTCGCGTTAATCGGCCTCGAGGCGATGGACACCTGGTCGCACAGTCGCGCGACGCCGTGGATGGCGCGCTACAAATGGCCGATCATGTTTTTCCTCGCGGTGAGCTTCTGGAATCTGGTCGGCGCCGGCCTGTTCGGCTTCCTCATCAACACGCCGATCGCGCTCTATTACGTCCAGGGACTCAACCTGACCCCGCTGCACGGCCATACCGCGCTCTTCGGCGTCTATGGGATGCTCGGCATCGGCCTGATGCTCTTCTGCCTGCGCGGCCTGCGCGATCATATCCATTGGAACGAAGGCTGGCTACGCGCGAGCTTCTGGTGCTTCAACATCGGGCTTGCCCTGATGGCCCTGCTCACGCTGCTGCCGATGGGCGTGCTGCAACTTCAGGCGGCGCTCGATCATGGCTACGCCTATGCGCGGTCGGCCGCGTTTATGGATCGGCCGCTGATCCATTTCCTCGTGTGGATGCGCACCCCCGGCGATGTGGTATTTGCCGCTGGCGCGCTGCTGCTGACGGCGTTTGTCGCGCTGCAATGGCTTCGGCCCATACCGGAAGTACCCGCCTCTACTGCAAAGGCGAACGAACAGAGCGTTTGACTAACACCTACGTGCCGATTTGTGGATATCAGTCAGCCCGTAAAATGACTGCTGTGGTGTAGAGGGAATGCAATTCCCATCCTAAGGATGCATAGAGACCGCGACCCTCTGCAGTGGCGACCAACACCTCCCGCGTCGCACCATGATGCGCGCGATGGATTCAAGTTTCTTCATGACGGTTCGCGCGAGGCCGCGCCGTCTATGAGCGGCGTTGGTTTCGATCCGATCGTATATGGCAAACTCACCGACGCGAACGACACGTCCGATTGCGACCAGCGCGCCGCTCGGAGTAAGCGCCCGCACGATTACAATGGGGCGAGGTTCAGCCGCATCGAGCAGATAGCCGTCAGGAGGCGCGGAATCGCCGGGCATGATGCGCCGATATTTCATCATGAAGCCCGGTGGCTGTATTACCCAGTGTTCTGGTAAGGCGACGCGCATTGCTGTCGCCGAGACACAAGCTTTCAAAAAAACCCACGGCTCCTCGATCGTGGTGGCCAATTCGTGCAGGGCCGGCGAGATATCGGTAAAGACATAGCGCGTCCGTTGTTGCGGCCATCCCACATCGACTCTGAAACCACCGTGATCTTCGACCGGAGGCGGCGTTTCGCGGGCAATGGTCCATCCTTCGATCCAAGTCGCCACAACTCTTGAATCGGCAACCAACTCATGTTCGTTAGCCATGCCTCATCCTATCAAAACCTGATGCCGGTTGGACGAGCAGATCAGTTTACGGGCGAGGGCGAAAATCGTTGATATATCGCTTGGTCTCGGAAACGCTGATTTTCGAGACAACGCAGCCTGAAAGGCTCAAAAGCGGCAATGAGCATCTCCTCGATTTCGACTTCCGGTTGATGGGCACAGGCGAGTTAGCCAGACAAGTCGTGGTTAGAGGTTCGGACTGCAATAATAGAGTTGTCCAAAGAGCCGGGTCCTCTCTACCGGTCTATCCTAGCCCTTGAACGACCGCTTCTGCGACAATCGAGACGTCAAGCGCCCCAGGTTGACGCAACGCTATCGAGCCGCTTAGCTCATTCTACGTTCAGCCATCTATGCTCATCTCGGCGGACTTGTTCAAACCGACACACAAACTACGCACTCGGCGCTTCGCACAAAGTTCTATAGGACAGCGAAGGCCGGTCATCCATCGATTCCGGCATCATTTGATACATGCATTATCTTAGGGCAGCCCGACGTAAAATTGCCGTCCCGAAACGAGCCATCGCCCGTGTCCGTCCATCCAATGATCGAGATGGCCAGCACCGCAGAGGCCGACGACCACCGCGACCTGACAACGGCGCAAACGGCCGAGTTCGGGGGTCATCTCGACCTCTACGATCGCACATCTTGCCTGCAGGACAGCGACTAAAGCGGGCGGCGACTACGGCAGAGAGGTGAGGGGAAGGGAGCCGGGCGCGCAGAATGGCTGCGCGAGACCGGAGCGACTCCCATGCTGGCCAGCGATCGCCCCGCGCCGTCCGCGCGGCCCCGTGACATCGACTATATCCGCGTCGCCGAGCCGGCTCCCGTCGTGCTTGCCTATGGCATCGGCGTCGACAGCACGGCGCTCCTCGTCGAGCTCGAAAGCCGCGGCACGCCGCCTGATCTCGTGATCACCGGTGACCCGGGCATCGAGAAGCCGGAGACCTATGTCTATCAGGAGATGATGGCGGCGTGGATGGCCGCGCGCGGCATCCGCTACGAGACCGTCCGCTACACGCCAAAGCGCTTCAAGCACTGGCCGCCCTATTACGACCTGCTGGCCAATGTCCTCACCAATGCCACACTCCCCAGCATCAGCCTCGGGCGCCACAGCTGCAGTCTTAAGTGGAAAGTGGCTCCGCAGGACGCTTTCCTGAAGCAATGGGAGCCGGCAAAGGCCGCCTGGGCCAGAGGCCAGAAGGTCATACGCCTCATCGGGTATGATGCCTCGCCCGCCGACACGCGCCGCTATAACCATGCGTCCGCCATCGCGAACGATCTGTTCGAATGCCGCTACCCCTTGCGCGAATGGGGCTGGAACCGCGCCGCCTGCATCGCGCGCATAGAGGCCGCAGGTCTGCCGGTGCCACCAAAATCGAGCTGTTTCATCTGCGGGGCGATGAAGCCCGACGAGGTCCGAGCGCTGCCTTCCTGGTGCCTCAGGCTCATCGTCCTTGTCGAAGCGCGCGCAGCTCCACGCCTGCGCACGGTCGAAGGCCTCTGGCGCCGTTCGACTGCGACCCGCCCGGGCCGAATGACCGACTTCATCCGCGCCGAAGAACTGCTCCCTGCGGCCGACATCGACGCGATCATCCGCGATGCGCCGGCCGATCTCATCCGCTTCCAGGACGTGGCAGGGCACGTCCCGCTCCCCGAACGACCGACAATGGCGGAGTGGCTCGACATGTTCAACGCCGGCCTGTTGGAGGCAGCATGACAGTCCCCGTCACCGAACGCATCACCCAGCTCAACGATCGCTGCCGGCACGGCCTCGACCCCAACGCGCGGATCATGGTCACGCGCAACTGTCTCGCCCGGCTTTCAGGCGACGGCGAGGGGATCGCTGAGGTACTCGCCCAGGCCGCGTTGCTTGCGGCCGTGCGCCGTTACGCGTTCCAGCCGGGTGATGGCCCCGAACGCGACTTCGGCGCCTTCGACCTGCAGGGGCAGCGAGTCCTCTTCAAGATCGATTATTACGACATGGCGCTCGAGTGCGGCTCCGAAGACCCGGCAGATGCCTCGATCACTCGGCGCGTCCTCACCGTCATGCTCGCCGACGATTACTGACCGCGTCCGCGGGCAAATCCAACCTTTCGAAATCGACTGCGCGCTCTTCCAGCCCTCCGGGCCGCGCGAGGGGAGGGGGAAGGCGAGCGTGAGGCTCGCAGAACCGAAGGCACGCGACCCCGGCCGACCCGGCCTTCCCATTCCACGAGGAGATCCGTCTTGAGCACTCCAGAACCGAGCTGCGCCACGCTGCCGCTCTCGCGCATCGTCAAGGGCGACAATCCGCGTCGCTATTTCGACCGGAAAAAGCACGACGATCTCGTCGCTTCGATCCGCATTCGTGGCATCCTGCAGCCGATCCTGGTTCGTCCGGCACCCAGCTCGGACGATAGCTACGCCATCGTCGCCGGCGAGCGCCGGTACAGGGCGGCGCTGGAAGCGTTCGGTTCCGACGGCGAGGTGCCCGCGATCATCCGCGAGATGACCGACCAGGAGGCCCTCGAGGCGGCAATCGACGAGAACGACAATCGCGACGACGCCTCGGAGACGGAACAAGCGGACGCGGCCGTTCGCGTGCTCGCCGCATGCCGTAACGATCGCGCCGAGGCCGCGCGGCGTCTGGGCTGGTCGCGGGCCAAGCTCGATCGCCGCCTGGCGCTCGCCGAACTCTCCGAGGCGGTCAAACTTGCGCTCGACGAACGGCGGATCAAGGTCGGCCATGCTGAACTCCTCGCCGCGATCCCCGCCGACAAGCAGGACAAGGCCCTCGAGACCATCCTGGGCTCCGGTCTCGATGTCAGCAAGACCCGCGACCTCCTCATGCGCGTCACCCAGAATCTCGGCGCGGCGTGCTTCGACAAGACCGACTGCACCACCTGTCCGTTCAACTCGGCCGCACAGCGAACCCTGTTCGAAACCCATGTCGATGACGGCCATTGCACCAATCCGGGCTGCTTCCAGCTCAAGACCGAGGCGTGGGAAACCGCCCAACGCGAGGAGCAGGAGCGCGCCGCTGCCGCGGCCAAGGCAGCGGCGCCGCCGCCCGCAGACGACATCGAGGACGAGGAACAGGATGACGACGAAGACGACGCCATCGACCAGAGCCCGCCGGAAGCGGACGATCAGGAAGAGGCAGGCGACCGCGCCTCGCCTTCGGGCACGGCAGCCACGCCCGCATCCACGCCGCCCACTGTCGTTCAATCCAAGGGCAGTATAGTCCAGGCGCACAAGCCAACGGTCACCGTCAAGTCGATCGCCGGCCGCACCAGCGACCTGCGCGAGGCGACGTGGCGCACCGCGCTCGCCCGTGCGCTCGCCGGCAATGCCGCGCACGCCCAGACCGCGATCCTGGTCGCCGCGATGTCGGGCACGCTCTCGCAGATCAAACCGGAGACGCTGAAGGCCCGCGCCGGCCTGCTGGTGGGCGCCTCGTTCCCGGAGCTCGCCTACAGCGCCAAGATCGCGGAGATCCGCGCGTTGCCCGAGGCTCAGGCCGAGAAGGTGCTTTCCGCGATCGGCGCCGCTTATGCCAAGGATGTGCTCACCTTCGGCCATGTCGCCGACCTCGCCCGGACCTTCGACGTCGACCTGCGCGATGTCTGGCAGGTCGATAAGACATTCCTCGAGCGCTACACCAAGGACGAACTCAGGTTCATCGCCCAGGAGTGCGGCCTCGTCGCGCATGTAAGCGAAAAGGCGTTCGCCAAGCTGCTCAGTGCGAAGAAGGCCGACCTGATCGCTGGCATGCTCAACGCCACCGGCTTCGACTGGGCCGGCCGCCTGCCGAGCTCGATGACGCTCGACGGCCAATATGGCCCGCCCCCCGTGCCGGCCCAAGCCGAAGAGCCGCTCTCCCGACAAGCCGCCTGACCCGCTTCTCCAATCTCACACAAGGACCGAACGCCATGCTGATCTCCAGCCTTCTTCCTATGCTCGCCCGCTACTCGCTCGGCTTCGATCTTGTCGCCGGCGCCAACGACACGGTCACCCTGACCATCCTTCCGCGCAAGGCCGAAGGCGCAAAGGACAATCTCGAGGCCAGCGAAACCCGGCCGATCTCGATCACGGCGACCGCCGCAGAAATCGATGCGGAGCTCGCCCGGGGCCCTGACGGCGCGCTCGGCCAGCTCATCGCCTCGCGCCGCACCCTTGCCGATCAGATCGCGGAGCAGCGACAGGCTGCCGAAGCCGCACGGGCGGCCGCCGCCGAGGCAGCCAAAGCCAAGGCGGCTGCGCCCAAGACGCCCGCGCCTGCAGCCTCACCGAAGACGCCGGCTCCCAGCAGCCCGCCGGTCGATGCCAAGGCCGAGGAGCCCGCCAGCCTCTGGTGACGCGCCGCCCTTGAACTTCCCGATCACCACCAGCCCGGAAGGCCAGCCATGCAGATCAACCAGCTCACCCGCGCCTATCGCTACGACGGCATCGACCTGCCCGTGCCGCCGCACCTTGCGGACGACCGCCAAGCTCTGCGCGCCTATCATGCTACCCTCTACCCGGCGATTCTCACTGCCGAGGCGGTGGACGCCGGCGTGTCGGGCACCGCCCACGTCACCGAATATCGCCGCGCCGTCGGCACCAAGGGCTGATCGTGCCCTGCGGCAACGACGCGCCGATCCCCGCCGCACCGCGCAAGACGCTCCTCGAATGGATCGAGCACGACGATGGCAACACGAGCGAGTTCCCCCAGCCTTCCTGCAGCGCCCAGGCCAAGGCGCTTCACGCGCGGATCCTCCCCGATCCCGACAACGGCAAAGGCGAAGCGCCGGAGCCGCTCCAGCCTCCTCCCGGTCTCAGGCTCGCGCCCCTCGGTTGACCTCGCGGGGCGAACGGTCGCGTTATCGGCCGACATTCCCGCGACCTTCGACCAGCCCCTCAGCAATCACCACAAGCTGATCGGCCGCTGGGTCGCGGGGCGAGAGCCGAGCGCCAAGCAATACACCCGTGTGAGTGCCCGCCGCCGCATCGAGCAGGTTTTCAACGCTGCCGTGCTCGAGATCCTGGACCCGATCGAAATCGTCGACCTGCGGATCGCGGTCCTCACCGGCGAAGACGCCAACCCGCCGGCGATCGCGGTCGCGTGTGACAGCCTCGGACAGCTGGATCTCGGCTGGATCGAAACCGGCGAGGCGCCCACCCCCTGGCGTGCCGCGGCCTATGCGGCGCTCGGCGAAACCCTCGGCACCGCGCTCCCGATCTTCGGCTACCAGGACCTCTTCGACGAAATCTCCATGTATTACTGGGACGGGGAGATCGACGACGAGGGCGCGCGCCAGAGCCTGATCGCCTATCACGGCCTCAGCGCCGAGGAACTCGAAGAGCAGACCATGCCTTCGGAGATGAACGCGCGCCGGCCTGACTGGATGATCGGCGCGAACGCGGCGAAACCGGCCGCCCTTCCGAAGGGCCTGCGCGAGGCGCTCTGCCAGCTTCGCGACGCGCACAAGGCGCTCAAGCGGCTGCCATCGGACCGCAACGCCTGGCACTTCGATACCGACATTCTCTACGAATATGTGCCGGGGATCGAGGAATGCTCGTCCCTGCCGCCGTTGACGCTCGTGCCTTTCGATGAGTTCGCGCGCGAGCTCGACGATGTCGCCCGCCACGGCATGGAAATGGGCTTCATGGACGTCTGCGGCATCTGCCCGCTGCCCGATGTCAGCCGGATCGACGACTGGTTCGCAAGCCTGCGCCTCGGCGTCCAGTTCCTGCTCGCCGCCCAGGACCTCGTCCGCTTCGACCCACCCAATCCGTGAGGCCGTCATGTCCGATCACAGCAGCCACTTCGAAACCACTGGCGGCGGTCTCGTCCTGACCAACGCCGTTCTGCTCTATCAGGCGGGAACGCCCCGCACGCCCAGCCCTTATGGCGCTCCAAGGCCGGATGCGGCGGCCTTCGCCAGCATGCATGCCGTCGAGCACGATGCGGACGGGCGTCCGACGATCGCCGCCGGCGTGCCCCTGTCGCGGGCACAGCTGCGCCAATGGACAGAGGCGCTGGGCCGGACCGCGGTTCCAGAGATCCTGCCGGCCAATGTGCTTGTCTCCCACCCGGACGTCCTCGCCTGGTGGGTGCCGGAGCAGGTGCGCCAAGCCTATTTTGCGCTGTCGTCGCCCCCCGATGGCCTTCGGGCGCTCGCACGGCGCACTACCGTCGCGGTGCCATACCCGGCCCATCTGTTCGTCGCCACGCGCTCCGGCCTCGGCGTTTACGCGCTTGCCGCAAGCGAGCGCCCTGCCGCCGACACGCCGGTGCTCCATTCGCCGATCCTCAACGTCTTCATCCAAGGCCGGCTGTGCTGGGGCAACATCCCGAGGCCGAAAACACTGGGCGTTGCCGCCATCTCGGAATTCGAGCGCGCGGTGTTCGACAGCTGGTCAACTCACCCCAACCCCGGCCAGGAGCGGACGGTCACGGGGAAGGGCGGCCTGGTCAGGCTCTGGGACGATCTTGCCGCGCGCGGCGCGCGTCGTTTTCCGGTGAAGCGGCTCCGATCCTTCCATCCTGCCGCCGGCCAGCGGCAAGTCCGTCCCGCCGCTGATGCGGTCACGGTCGGTATGCTCGTTGCCGCAGCGGCAGGGAGATGATCATGATCGCCGAAGATCCGACCGCGGCGGCACTGCTCGCTGTCGTGCCCTGCTATCCGGTGCCATCGAGCGGTGGCTCGCCGGCACTCGACGCGCTTCGCGGCAGCCGTGCCGGCCACGGCCTTGCGGTGGGCAAGGATGGCGTAATGCTCATCCTGCGCCGGCCATGGCTTGCTCTCGATGCGCCGGTGACGCCGCCGATCGCCGCCTATCTTCCTTATGGCAGCATCGGGTCACCCAAGGCCGACCTGCGCTGCGGACTGATCCCTGGCGAGCATCTGGCTGCGATCCTCGATCACTTCCGGGCGGCTCTGCCCAACGAGGCTGCGGCCTTCATCCTCTGGAACGAGACGACCAACACGTTCGCGGTCGATTTTCCGGCAATCGACGACGCCACGCCGACACGCCTCGTCTATCGCCCCCCGGTCTGCGAGCCGGGCTGGCACATGGTCTGCGACATCCACAGCCACGGGCGGGGGCCCGCCTATTTCAGCGCGACCGACGATGCGGACGACGCCCACGCTACGAAAATTTCGCTCGTCATCGGCCGGCTCCACGATCCCGCTGGCCCGGTCATGGCAGCGCGGCTCTGCGCGGGCGGCATGTTCCTGGCCGTACCGCGCAGTCCATTTTCCGGAGACAATCCATGCAGCCTGAGAGCCCCAAGCGCCACTATCTTCCCGCCGCCTTCGACAACAGCGCTGTCCGAATCCTGCTCGTGGGATGCGGTGGAAACGGAGCGCAAATGCTGATGGGGCTCGCCTCGCTCGATACCGCATTGCGCGCAATTTCCTCACGCTCGCTCGAGGTCACCGTGGTCGACGAAGACATCGTCACCGAGGCGAATCTCGGCCGCCAGCCCTTCTACCGCTGCGATCTCGGCAATTCGAAGGCGAGGACGCTGACCGAACGGATCAACCTTGCCCATGGTCTGGCCTGGAAGGCGGTCCACGGCCGCGCACCCGGAGCGATCGGCGTCGACAACAGCCATGTGCTCATCAGCTGCGTCGACACGGCCTCGGCCCGCCGCGCGCTGGGCGCGGCGCTGCAGGATGCGCGGAACCCGCCCATCTATTGGTTGGACCTCGGCAACCGCGCCAGCGACGGCCAATATCTGATCGGATGCCCGGGCCGTGGAACCGGCCGCGACGATAATCGCCTTCCAACGGTGCTCGAGGCTTTTCCCGAACTCGCCGACGAGGGCCTGGCCGAAGACGATGCGCCCTCCTGTTCGGTCGCCGAGGCGCTCGAGCGCCAGTCGCTCTTCGTCAACCGGGTGCTTGCGAGCCACGCGCTGGCGCTCCTGTTCGATCTGCTCGGACGCGGGTCGATTGGCCACGCCGGCGCCTTCGTGAATCTTGCCACCGGGTACAGCGTTCCGATCCCGCTACCTATGAAGGTCGTTTCCCTGTGCTAAAGCAGGTGGCTCGCCACCCCTGTGAACGGTGATGGTCCGGTTGCGTCACCGCGCTCGGACCATAGCATTATTCTGCCGAGGCCGTTTCAGCAGGAGCGATTTCGACCGGTGCTGTCGGCGGGGTGTCAGCTTTCGTCGCACGGCTGCGCTTTGGCTTTGCAGGCTCGACAGCCGCTGCCGGTTTCCCTTTGCCGATGGCGGCCTTGGCGTTCGACGTTTTTGGCGAGGCCTTTGCAGGGGCTGCCTTCGCGCGCGGCCCGCGAGCGGGCGTCGCCTTCACTTGCGCAGCTTCGCTGGCAGTCGCTTCGGGCGTTGGGGCCGGCTCGCCTGCCGGCGCCGCAACGGTCTCGGCGACAGCGCTGGGCTTGCCCTTCCCGGCTACGGCATTGGGCTTCGCCTTAGTTGCCGGGGCAGAGGCATTCACTCGAGCCTTGCGCACCGGCGCGGGCACTTCCGCGACCACTTCCGCAGGCGCCACTTCGGCTGCCGGGGCTTCGCTGCCCGCCTCGGCTAGCGCCGGATTAGCGGCGACGTCCTTCCGCTTGCCGCCAAGACCAAGTTTCAGGGCGGCCTCCCGGCGCGCGGCGGAATAACCGGGTGCGACCATGGGATAGTCCGCGGGCAGATCATAGCGCGCGCGATATTCTGCGGGCGTCAGGCCGTGAGTCGAGAGATGGCGTTTCAGGGACTTATAAGGCTTGCCGTCGATCAGGCTCAGTATCTGATCGGGCGACGCAAGGCTTGCATCTACCGTCACCGCTGGCTTGAACTCGGGGGCTGGTGTCGGCGGCACAGCCGCTGGTTCAACTGACACCGGCGCGGACACTGTCTCTTCAGGGGCTGGCGACACCACTGGTGCATCGCCCAACAAGGCTTTTCGAGTTCCCTCGACCAGCGCGGGCAGTTCGCTGCTCGGCACGGTGTTGTTCGCAAAATAGGCGCTGAGCAGCGCCACGGTCAGAGACATCACGTCCGACTGTTCGGCCTCGGCCATGCAGGTTCCTTCTTTTGTTTGGATAGACTGGTCTTGACCCATGCGTGATTGCGCAAGCGTAAACAGATACGTGCCGTCATTCGGCGTGCAAGTCAAAGGGAGGGAGAAAGAAACTCATGGATGGCGTGGCGATTGGGCCGCGCAACTGTCTCATCGAGAAAATTTATGGCGGACAGCTTCGTTGAGGGGCTCTTTCTCCTTCACCTGCTCAAGCAAATGAAGCTGCATTGAGTGAAGAGCCTCTCACCAACGAAATCGAGGCGTCTCTTCCGGGCGCCTGACATTCTCCGCCCGCGAACGGCGGAAAACCAATCATCCGAGGAAATATGTAATGACCGACACCACTTCGTCGGGCGCGCCCGCGCGCCTCTATAGCCAGACCCCATATGACGATCGAGGCAACTTCCATTATCAGGGCGATCTCTATCGTCCCAGTGATAATCTTGCGACCCTCGCTGGCCGCATCGAACCGCATCTGGCGCGGTGCTTTCCGAACGCGTCCTTTGCGATCCAGACCCAGAAATTCGCGGGAGGACGCAAGATCACCGCTGAGATCCTCGACTGGCCCGAGGATCTGACCGGGCGTGACGCTCAGGAGGCCGCGCAGGTCGCGATCCGCGACCAGATGGAGCGGTTCGGAACTACCCGCACCAACCCTCTACAGGACTTCTGGTCCTGCTCCTTCTACTGCGAAGCGCGCATTGGACAGGTTTATTGGTCGGCGCTCGCGAAACGCAACGGACTGAAGAATCCGGTCGACGCGATCGTATCGCTGGCCGCCTTCAAGAAGCGCGTAAAAGCGGGCGACGCCCTCAAACTGGTCGATGCGCCGGCAGGGCATCGCGCAATTGGGACCACGCGGACGATCACCAAGGTGCGCTCGGGCGATCTGATCCTCGAAGGCAAATCCTATCTCGGTTTCCCGCGGGCGTCGGCTTTCGCGTGCGATGGCAAGTTCGTTCGCATCTCGATCGGATCGGAATATGAGCCGGACGCCCATCTGCTGTACGAGTGGATAGTGCAAAAGGCCGCGTGAGACATGGCCCTCATCGTCAAGGGCGGCGCCGTCTGCCAGAGCCCTCCGCGTCGGCGCCGACCATTCCGTATCGTGCAGAAGGGCTATCCCGACATCTGGGCGGCTGACTGGGCTGACGCCTCGCGCCTTTACTGCGATCGGCGGGACATGAACGGCCTGGGCGCAAGTATGTTCCCTGAAGCCACCCTGCTCCTCGAACACATGCCTGTCGGCCGCATCAGCTACAACGGCCGTATCTGGCTTCCAGGCGAGTGGCGTCCGGACGACCGGCCACTGTACGATAACCAGATCGCGTCCGGCACCTGACCGCGCGCTCTGGTCCTCCCATCCGAAATCGCCGTCCCGAGGAAACTCCATATCCGCAAGCGGCGTCCGAACGGCGAGCGCTACGTCCACATCGAGACCGAGGCCGAGACCAGCGCCGCTGTGCCTGATCGGTTGCGAAAGGGGAGAAGGGGAGGGCCGGGGGAGCAGGTCCGCTCTTGTCCAGGAGACCCCGATGCCCCTTCCCACCGTCATCCACAGCCAGGTCGATCCCGCCGCGATCACCAAGGTGACGCGCCTCTTCAACAACACGCTGGTCGACACCCTGGCTGAGCTCATCCAGAATTCGCGCAGAGCCGGCGCGACGGTCATCGATCTCGATGTTGCCGAGGCCGACGGGCAGAGCTGGCTTGTCATCGCGGATGACGGCGCGGGTATCGCCGATCCCGCCGTGATCCTGGCGCTCGGGCGCTCGGGCTGGGACGACAACATCGCGCGGCGCGAAGACCCTGCCGGCATGGGCGTCTTCAGCCTTGCCGGTCGCCATGTCGAAATCCGCTCCTGCCCGCGCGGTCCGGGCGAGGGCTGGGCTATCACCATCGGACCAGACCATTGGGAATCGGGCGCACCGATAGCTGTCGCCCCCTGCGATCATGGCTTCGGAACTGCAATCCGTCTTCTGCTCGACGACGATTGCACTAGGAATCTCGAAGCAGTGGCCAGCGGCGCGGCGCGCTATTGTCCCACACCGATCCGTTTCAACGGCGTACCCCTTACGCAAGCCGACTGGCTCGCCGGGGCCGATGTGGTCGAGGAGGTCGATGGCGTGCGGATCGGCCTGTTCACCGACGGGCGCACGACGCCCCATCAACCGCGCATCAATTTTCACGGCCTCACGGTTCCTTGCGTCCTGCCGTCAGTCGACGAGAAGGATCGCCATTGGTGGGCCCGGGTCGATATCGTCGATGCGCCGGCCCTGCAGCTCGTCCTGCCGGCCCGCAAGGAGATGGTCGAAAACGCCGCCCTCGAAGCGCTTCGCAATAGGGTGCTCAAGACGATCTACCGGCACATCGCCTCGCTCGGCAGCCATCGACTGTCTCATGCGCAGTGGACCGAGGCCGCCCAGCTTGGCGTCGATCTGCCCGAGGCGACGCCGCTCTTGCGGGCATGGATCCCGGCGACTGCCGACCAGAACAGCGGGCGCGAGAGTCAGGGGCTCATCCCCGCCGATAACCTGATGCTCGTCGATGACTTCGGTCCGCCACTCGAACAATGCGCGGCGTTCGCGCTTGCCCGCGATGGCCGTCTGAGAGGACGCTTGGCTGACCCCGACACTGCCATGGCCGGATATAGCTGGTACGACGCACTGCAGCGCATCGCCGCGCTCCGCTTCGAGATCGAGCGCGATGGCCGCGCCCATGTCTTCGACTGCACCGAGCTACCCGGTCTCGAAAGCGGCCCGGTCGAACGGCTCGACCTCGTGCTTGAAATCACAGGTCCGCAGCCCGAAACGATTACCGTCCCGGCACCTGTCGTCATCGAATATGACGATGGCCTGTTCTGGACCTTCGAAGATGCGAATATCCTGCTGGGCTCTCGCGACGCCGTCTCGCCCGAGGAGCTGGTTGATCTGCTGGAAGCCGCTTGCTTCTGCGCGAGCGACGATCGCGACGCTGATAGCTGGGAGACCCAAAACGACCGCTTCCTTCTCGACGCCAGGGAAATGGCTACCCGCCTTCTGCTCGGCGACGATGCCGCGCTCGTCGAGCGCCTGCGGGCGATCATCGCTTATCGCGCCCAATGGTTCGTGCCCGAAGGCCGGCAGTTCTCGGCGGTGATCGGCCGCGACGCGATCGCCATCGAGCTCCAGCCCACCAACCAGGTGGCGGCATCCTGACGGCATAATTGGAGGACCAAGCCATGCGATCCATCAAACGAGCGGCGCCGGCCGATCGCGCCGCCGTGGCGGAGGCGATTGACCATCTGCGCGCCGCGCGTAACCTTCTCGCCAGGAGCGGCGCCCCGCGTGCCGCCAGGGCCGTTCGCAAGGCACTGCGCAGCGCCGAAGGCGCGGCCCGGCACGTCAACCATCGTATCCGCAGGAGCCAGACATGAGCCGCTACGAACTGAAGCCGAGGCCCGGAAACGGTGTCATCAAGGCGGTGATCGGATGGGATCGCCCGCTGCAGAGCTTCTTCGCGCAAGTCTTCACGCCCACCGAAGACGAGCCCGACGAGGGCGAAGCAACGATCTGGCTCGGCACGGAGCCGGGGGAACTGCCGACCCCCGAGGCCGCGATCCGCGTCGTCGAAGCCTATGCGGACATTCCCGAAACGCTGGCGGCGTCCCTCGCCGCCGACCGGCACGCGACCATCGGGATGGTGGACGGCGTCCACCAGACGCGAGCCAAATTGAGTCTCTTCGGCACTCGCTCCTAAACCCCCCGAGGCCGCTGAAGCGGGCCTCGGAAATGGCGCTTGCGCGCCTGCTCGGCCGAACGGCCGAGG
>CENV01088590.1_pt1 | contig 40863 bp, 42 predicted proteins | sample 530231 | NCBI WGS metagenome assembly CENV01 (sample SAMEA2619815, study PRJEB7988) | marine metagenome | biome: marine biome (ENVO:00000447); feature: surface water layer (ENVO:00002042); material: "saline water (ENVO:00002010), including plankton (ENVO:xxxxxxxx)" | depth 5 m
CAAATCCGGCGACAAAACAGAGGCTCAGGAGCAAGGCGTTCGAGCTTGACCGCATGCAAAAGGCTTGGTTTTCGATCGACGTTTTGCTGACGGCTGTCCCGCCTGTGTGAGTATCCTCACAACAGACCGTTTGCTTCATCCGACTCAACCATGTTACGCTTAGATGCAAATGACTGGCAGTTGCAGAAAGTGTGCACTTTGGATAAATTGCCCCCTCCCTTAATGAAAGCTTGGCGGACCGAAGGTGGCGATCCCTCACTCGTCGATGTTTACCGAAGCGTGCCAGTGTCGCATAAACCTTCGACATGGCGGCGCGCTGCAGCGTTTTTTGGGCCAGGCTACCTTGTAGCTGTCGGATACATGGATCCTGGAAATTGGGCCACTTCACTGGCGGGCGGTTCGCGCTTTGGCTACACGCTTCTGGTGGTTGCGCTGATTTCCAACATAATGGCAATCGTTCTGCAATCGCTCTGCGCTCGGCTGGCAATCGGCTCGGGGCGCGATTTGGCCCGAGCCTGTCGTGATGCCTTCCCGCGTCCAGTGGGCTTCGTATTGTGGATGATGGCAGAAATTGCCATCATCGCCACCGATATTGCGGAAGTCATCGGTACGGCAATCGGACTCAACCTTCTGTTCGGCATCCCGCTCGAGCTTGGCGTGGTGGTTACCGCGATCGATGTCTTCCTCATTCTTTATTTGCAGAAATTGGGCTTCCGGTGGGTCGAGGCCTTCGTCATCGCACTGCTCGCGGTGATCGCGGCATGTTTCATGATTCAGATTGGATTGGCTGACCCCAATTGGGGTGAAGTGATCCGCGGCTTTGCGCCGACAACCGAGATCGTGACGAATCCGGAGATGCTTTACCTTGCGCTCGGTATTCTCGGTGCCACTGTCATGCCGCATAATCTCTACCTGCACTCGGCTATCGTACAGACTAGAGCCTATGGTGAAAGCCTATCTGAAAAGCGCGAGGCCCTAAAGTTTGCTACAATCGACTCAACGGTGGCTCTGATGTTTGCCCTGTTGGTCAATGCCGCAATCCTGATTTTGGCTGCTGCCACATTTCATACGGCGGGACGTACCGAAATCGCCGAGATCGGTGAAGCCCACGCGCTGCTTGCTCCTATGCTGGGCGCGGCCATCGCGCCGACACTATTTGCCGTGGCGTTGCTATGCTCTGGCATTAATTCCACAGTGACCGCGACATTATCCGGTCAGATCGTCATGGAAGGCTTTCTGCGCGTCAGAATTGCGCCTTGGTTGCGCAGGCTCATTACCAGACTAATCGCGATTCTTCCCGCCGCTCTTGTAACTATTTGGTACGGCGAAAGTGGTACCGCTCAATTGTTGATCCTCAGCCAGGTGGTTCTAAGTCTGCAATTGTCTTTCGCCGTGGTGCCTCTCGTAATGTTCACCGCGGATCGCACAAAAATGGGCGAAATGGCAGCGCCCTTTTGGCTAATTATAATTTCTGCCCTCATAGCAATCATCATCGCTGCGCTCAATATAAAGCTACTGTGGGACTTTGCCATTGGGGGATAAACCCGAACTTTCATACTTTTAATGGAAACCGTCCCTGAGCTAGTGGGATGAACTGCCTTCCCACCGAGACGCAGCTAATGTGCGCGCATTGGTGGAGAAAAAGGAGCATTCTGACGGATATCGCGGTTCTTGGGATTGATCTGGGCAAGACGGTTTGCAGCCTTGCGGGGCTGGATCGCAGCGGCGCTGTCATTTTCCGCAAACGCGTTCAACGGTTCCGGCTGCTGGATTTCCCGGCGGAGCTACCGGGCTGTATTGTCGCGATGGAGGCCTGCGGAGGTGCACATCACATCGGACGCTTCTGCCACCAACATGGACATGAGCCCCGATTGTCGTCGCCGCTGTTTGTTCGGCCTTACGTGAAGGTTCACAAGAATGACGATTGCGATGCGGAGGCGATCGCGGAAACCGCCACCCGACCAACCATGTCGTTACCGCTAAAGTCTTGTGACGCTCCTTGGAAATTGTATAGGGTCAAGGAGGCTTTCATGGGAAAGGCGGCGTTATCGGCGTCGGCGGCAAACCGACGCATTGGCTACCGAGTATGAGTGTGTAGAAGACAGAGAGACAGATTTCGGGGCTGGCGGAAATGGGCCTTACGCGCGCAATCGTTGGAGAAGTCATGAAAGCGCTGGTGGTGCTGGCGTTGGTTTTTCTGTTGTTCTCCCATCAAACAGCCGCTTTTCCGAAGCTTTTGGTTGATGGACCTGCCGTGTCGGTTACGGATCTATCACTTTGCAGCCAGGGCCATGACAGTGCGACTTCGAACCATCCGTCATGCCACGCCTGCCAAGTTTCACCGGCCGATTTACCACTGCCGCCCTGTGAGGTGTTACCGGCCTTCGCTGTCGATGACGTGGACTACAGGCCGCTAAGGCTGTCCAACCTCGTCACCCAGCCTAACGATCTATTGCCCGAGACACGAGCCCCGCCCGCGCACGTCTGACCTCGCAGTTTATCAGAACACCGCAAATATCCGGTTGGACAAGGCCACGGATTAGGCAGCTCGCTTGGTCCAGGATGCCGGGAGCGCCTTCGTCCCGAAGGTTGCTCGACCGTGGCATGCTTCCCCATCTGACCGGCGATGGAACGCAAGGCGAAGAAATGCCTGCAAACCTAACGCCCATGCGGTGAATTAGCCGTAACCATCTCGAGATCGGAAACGCAATGAAACCGAACCTGAAAGGCGTAGTCTTGGTCGTATGTGCCAGCCTGCTGTCTGTGCCGGCTGGTGCCCAGGAGACCTCATCTTCTCCCGACCTGGCGACAGCCAGCGATATGCTCGAAATTTCGGATATATTCGCTCGGGCTACCCCGCCCAATGCACCTACGGGTGCAGTCTATTTTTCACTCGTCAATTTGGGTGAACAGCCCGACCGATTGATTGCCGGCACGACGCCCATGGCGCAAGACGTACAGTTTCACTCCATGATGAAACAAGGTGACGTAATGCAAATGCGTCAACTCGTTGATGGTGTAGAAATAGCTCCGGGCGAGAAGCAGACGTTCTCGCCGGGTGGCCTGCATGTCATGCTCATCGGACTGCAACAACCATTGGTCGAGGAAGATACGTTCTCGCTTACCCTTGAATTCGAGCATGCAGGACCGGTAGAGCTCGACGTGCCGATTGCCGGCATTGGAGCACGGTCTGCGCCAGGCGGCGGCAACCCGCTTTCCAGCGAGGGGCCGGTGGATCATGACCGTTTGCAAAGCAGGTTAAACAAGTCCAATCGGTCGAGACAATAAAAGATGGCAAGCAACATCCTGAGATCCACTCGTCGTGTCCTTTGGGGAATGGTGCTTTTGGCAACGGCGGTCGGAGGCTGGATCTGGTACAGTTCCCTGTCCGCGCCAGCGCGTCCTTCCGTTGCCCAACGATTGGCCGATAGCGGGGATGGGCAGTATGGCGCGGGTGATTATCAATTGGTGACGCATAGAGGCCAAGTCATCGATGATTCGATATTCCTTGGAAAACCATCACTGGTCTTTTTTGGCTTCACCCATTGCCCGGACGTTTGCCCCACCACCCTGGGCGATATGCAATACTGGCTCTCTAGGCTGGGTGAGGATGCTGATAAAATTCAGGTATTCTTCGTAACCACCGATCCCGAACGCGATACGGTCGACGTCATGGCGGAATATGTGAGTTGGTTTTCCGACGATATCACCGGACTGACCGGCAACGCCGATGAGATGGCTGAAATGGTCTCCGCCTGGGGCGTCTATACTCGGAAAGTGCCGATCGATGGGGGCGGATACAATGTGGATCATACCGCATCCGTGTTCATGCTGGACAGGGATGGCCGTTTTTTCGGGACGATCGCCTACGAAGAAGACCGGGAGATCGCCTTCACCAAGGTCAGGCGCCTTGCAGATGAAGGGTGATGTTCAGCAGTCCAGGCCCTTACGACACGAGCATCGGCTGATCGGTCAAACGCCTTTGTCTTATGAACGCCGGCCAGACAAGATTGGAGCGGCGGCAAATGAATGAAACCAAAGACAACACGCAAGGGGGCCACCGGCAGGACACCTGGATATGGCTGTTCTGTGCCTGGTTACTTGCGCTGGCCGCAACGCTAGGCGCGATATTCATCGGAGAGGTCATGGGGCAGACACCCTGCGTCCTCTGCTGGTATCAACGCATCTTCATGTTCCCCCTGACGTTCGTTCTGGGGCTGGCGTGCCTTGCGGTCGAGACGCGAGCCGCGAAATACGGCTTGGTATTGGCCGTGCCTGGCGGCCTTATTGCAGGGTGGCATGTCATGCTGTTTTACGGCGTGATTTCCGAAGCGATAGCGCCGTGCACTCAAGGCGTTTCGTGTGCTGATGCGGAGATGACGATATCAGGCATTCCACTTCCTCTTCTTTCCCTACTGACATTCACAGCGATTGCAGCGCTCACCATCAGAGCCGCACTGCATAAGGAGAACTCATGAACAGACGTGCATTGGTCATTGGAACGTCAGTAGTCGCGGTGGCGGCAATGGCGGGTGGAACCTATCTTTATAACGCCAACATGGCGGGGCAGGCCGTTATGTTGGCCAATCAGAACACCGACATATTGGTGCGGCCGACTTCTCCGTCAATTGGCCCGGACGACGCGCGCGTGACGATCGTCGAATTTCTCGACCCCGCCTGTGAAGCCTGTCGCGCGTTCTATCCGGTGGTGAAACAGATTCTCGACGAAAATCCCGAGGACGTAAGGCTTGTCATACGCTACGCGCCCTTCCACGACGGCTCCGAGGAGGCCGTTGCGATTCTGGAAGCGGCTCGCGTACAGGATCTCTATATTCCCGTAATGGAAGCGGTCTTTGCAAGCCAGCCTATGTGGGCCGCCCATGGAAGCCCCAACATGGCACTTGCCTGGTCGGCCGCCGAGGGAGCGGGGCTCGACCTGGAGCGGGCTCGCTCCGAAATGCGCTCGCCGGCGATTGTAGCCCTGATCAATCAAGATAAGGCTGATGTGGAGCAGCTCCAGATCCAGCAGACCCCCACTTTTTACATCAACGGCCAACCTTTGACCGAATACGACTTCGATCGGTTCGATGAACAGGTTCACGAAGCGCTGGGCAATTGATCGACGCGCTGAAGAGGGCGTTCTCCTTCGGGGTATGCCGGCGTGGCCAGTTCGGTTCTTAACGTCCTGGAGCGGAAGAGCCGTCCTCTTCTGCGTGCACCGCCATCATTTTGATAGGTCGTCCGCGATGTCGGCGGGGCTGGATTCTTGCAAAGGCCTCCATTCTCGTGGAGTTCGGAAGCAGGTGAACGGAAACCGGACAGGATGAATTTAGATGCCTGTGCAGGAAGGCGATGGGCTGTCACAGTCGTGTAACCCAAGACAATTTGCCACAAGCGTTTTCTTCAACGTCATCCAACTGCCATCAGGATGTCACCGATCTGTAACCAGGGCTTACTACGTGCTGCAAAGATGGCTTCCCATGGATACGGGCGGGTCATTTAACCGTTTAACACTCTGTAATGCAGCACTGAGGAATTCACGATGTTGCTAAAGAAGGTATTACTCGGCGCGACAGCGCTTTCTCTCGTCTATGGGACGGTCACACAGGCCCAGGCTCAACAGGCGCAAAATGTCATCTACCTCGTCGCCGATGGCGCCGGGTTTAATACATATCTCTCGACCAACTTCTTCAACGGCGCGGAGTCGGTGCAGGAAAGCTGGCCCGTCGCCTTGGCGATGTCCACCTATCCGCTGCGAACCGAGTCGTCGCCCGGCGCTTTGCAGCAGGACACCGACACGGTCTACGATCCGGAAAAGAACTACGATGAGACCCCGATCATCGACGAATCGCTCGAGTTTGCCGGATATGATTGGACATCCAGAACAGCACCAGATTCCGCCAACACCATCTCCTCGTCGATGACGGGCGTGAAGACCTACAACAATGCGGTCAATGTCGATGGTGCTGGTAACGACCTGCTGACCTTCGCCGAGTTCGCCGACACCATGCTTGGCCTGCGCACGGGCGTCGTGACCACGGTGCAGTGGGCCGATGCCACGCCAGCTGCGTTCTCAGGCGTGTCGAACGACAGCAGGGGAAATCGAAATGAGATCACGGACCAGATTTTGAACGCTCCCTATATCGACGTTGTCATCGGCGCGGGCAATCCGGACTTTGACAATGACGGTGCCCAGCGCGAGACCCCGGATTACACCTGGATCAGCGAAGCGACGTGGACGGACCTGCTCGACGGCGATGACGATGGCTTCAGCGCCGAGTGGCAGCTGATTCAATCCCGCGAGGATTTCAACGCGCTGGCCAATGGCTCGCTGGATGTAAACCGCTCCCGTCTCCTGGGCGTGGTACAGAGCTTCGACGGCAAGCAGCAGTACCGGGCCGCCGACGGCGGTTTGGACACCAACTATGATTCCCTGCCCTTCGAGAATATGCGCGAGGACGTGCCGAGCCTGCCGACGATGGTTGAAGGTGCCCTCAATGTCCTGCCGGATAACGGCTTCTTCCTCGGCATTGAGCAAGGCGAGGTCGATCGCTCCATGCATTCAAATCATCTCGGCCGCACCATCGAGGCGATGACGGAGTTCAACGAGACGGTCGCCTTTATCGACGAGTATCTCACCGTCAATATCGGCGATCCGGATCGCGCCAGCTACGATAACACGCTGGTGGTGGTAACCGCCGACCACGACCATCTTCTGCTGGGAGGCGACTCGGATACTGTGGCCTTCTCCGATCCGACCTCGAACGGCGTCGGTGCTCTGCCCAATGCGCTCTTCCAGACCGGCGGACACTCCAACCGTCTCATCCCGGTATTTGCCAAGGGACCTGGCTCCGATCTGCTCGCTATCCGCGCTGACCAGGAAGATCCGGGCTATGGCGCCTATCTTGATCAAGCCGATTTGTTCCAGGTATTTGTCGGCGCGACAACGCCGCAACCGTAAAGGTTACGCGTAAAATGCATCCCCGGTCGCTCGTTGCCTTCCGGTCGGGGATGCACCTATCAATTCTGGTCAGCAGTGCGGACATTTTCGGTAGCCACAGCGGCATTATCCCAGTCCGTGCCGAATATTGACCGACATTCTTGAGACTTGACTTGAGAAGACCGCGAAGGCGCAACGTCCTCCTTCTACATTTGACGAGCTTTTCGGACGCACAGCAACTGTGTCGCAGTTTCCTTTTCTGCGATCGCAGCCTAAAACAGTTGCGTTGAGACGTCTTCTAGGAATGTGGGCGTAATTCTTTCCATTCTTGTCTGACCGGGTGCTCAAGATGGCTTCCCAGCGCAATCGCAATATCGTCGTACTTATCATTTTGCTGGTCGCCGTCAGCGGCGTTTTTGCATTGTCGCTCTCTCACATTCCAAGAGAAATCTCGGCGTCCCGGGGTGCCGCCTCCGGCGCTTTGAATTAACCTTCACTCACTGAACCAACGCCGTTGGTCGAGCCCGTGGCCACCAGATTGTCGATGTTCTCAACAATTAGCGTGAATGCGCCCATTTCGGCTGACGTCAGCGATCGGTTCGTGGGGAGCTGTGCTTCCAGCGCATTGAGAAGCCGCCCGTTGACGCTCAGTTCGAAGTGCAGGTGGTTGCCGGTCGATTGGCCCGTCGTCCCGACATATCCGATCACATCACCTTGCCGGACAACCACGCCGGGCTCGATATCATCCGCGATACGGCTCATATGAGAATATGACGTAACGTAACCGTTTTCATGCGTGAGCTGGACGTGCCGACCGTAACCACCATTCCATTGTGCCATGGTGACCTGCCCATCTGCGGACGCATAGATGGGCGTGCCAGCGGGCGCGGCAAGGTCCACGCCCTCATGCCCCAAAAGTTCCCCGGTTATCGGGTGCGTGCGCATTCCCATGGGAGAGGTCAACCGGCCGCCACCTTCGAGTGGTCTTCGCAAGAACATGGGCCCCCAAGATTGGCCGTTTCGGTCCAGATAGGCCATCGTCCCATCCTGATCCACGAACTGAAACAGTTCGCTGCGGCTGGGGCCGTCCGACAGGGCAAGGTATAGCAATTGGTTCTTACCATCGTCATCCAATGCCGCCAGGATTTCGATCGCACTACCGGGGGTAATGCGCTCGGTGAGGTCTGTTTGATCTTCAAGAGCCAGGATCACGCTTTCCACAATAGGGTCATCGAGCCCGTTTCGGCGACCCAGCTCCCAGATGGATTGATAGAGTGACGGCAGTTGCGCTGTGACCACCTGTTCGACGCTCTCTTCCGGCATCGCGATTTCGGGGGGCTCGCTGGCGAGCACGAAACGTCCATCGTCCGTGCGTGCACTTGTAAAGGTATGTGTATCCCGATTTGTTGCCGCCTCATGGCGATAGATGCTGACGCGCATCGGGATTGCCACCACGCTCTGCTGTGCGCCGGAATAATAGAGGATGCGCAAACGGGAAAGTGCCGGTAGCGTGTCCAGTCCGTAGACTGTCTTCGCCCATCTCGTGATCATTGCGATATCGTTTGCTGCAAATCCGTTCTCCACAAGCAATGTTGAGAGTGGGCGGTCTTCGTCGAGCTTGAGTAACCGTTCTGACCATCCAGCGGGCTGCGCCGATTTAGGAACCACGGTTATGTTCTCGGGTTCGGAGGAAACGATCCGTCCCGGATCGTTTGGCGGAACGGCCAGAACGCCGTTGGACGGTGCATAGCTGGAAATGTCGGAGAATGACGTCAGCACGGGCATGGCAGAGCCGGAACTAGCAAAAGCGGCGGCATCCCGATCGGTAAGACCGAGGGATGGAGGAGCAGAGAAATCGAGCGGTACCATAGACAGGGCAACTTCAGATTGCACCGGTTCACCGTAAAGCTCGGATGCTATATTGTGCTCTTCCTGGACAGGGGCAGCCTTTCGGCTCAGCAATACGTTTATTTCAGGGACGTCTGAGGAGACGATAGTCGTCGAGGCCGCAAGTGCAGAGCTGAACCAAATGAACGTTTGATTGCGCAGTTGAGTTTGCGTCCCACGCTGTTCCTGCACGGCCCGTTGGAAGGTAATCAGATCGCGATCGGTAGACACAGACGGTCTGACACGATTGGTTTTTCCCTCAATAGAGGACTGTGACGGCACCTTTGCTGCGGGCCTTAGGGCTTCAGAAGGGGTTGAGAAAGAATCTCGACCATCGAAGGCAACAAAGACCGCGGCATTCATGAGCAAAAAGCAGGAAAAACCGGCGATCGCTATCGAGATAACCGCTTTGGTATTCATGTCGCCAAGCGTATCGAACCGTGCTTTCAATCGGTCGATTGAAATTGGTGGTTCATCGACGAAACCCAGGCGTAAAAAATGGGCCTGCTTCATTGCTGGAATCTTCGATGCTCGAGCCGTCGGATTCTTCAACGGTTGGCTTCTTTCTGTCCCCGGCTCACTGCCGAGCTACCTGGAAAATAGTGGCTGCCGGGATGTGACCGACGTCGAAATCTGTCCCGGCTTTGCGTGGATGCCGGTCATCACAAGACTCTGCGTTTCAGGAAACGACGATCGGCGAGCCCCATTTCACCCTGTCGGCGAGATGAATGACGTCGTGATGCAATAGCCGAACGCATCCGGACGAGACAGCCCGGCCGATGGTCCAGGCTTCGCCCGTGCCATGAATGCGGTAAAGCGTGTCGCGGCTGCCCTGATGAATATAGAGGGCGCGTGCGCCCAACGGATTGTCCAGCCCCGGGGGCTGGCCGTTGCTCCATTTTTCGAGCTCAGGCTGCCGCTCGATCATTTCCTGGGGAGGCGTCCAGACCGGCCACTCGCGCGAATAGGCGATGCGCCCACGCCCCGACCATGCGAACCCCGCCCGCCCCAATCCGGCACCGTATCGCATGGCAGTGCCACCATCTTCAACGTGATAGAGGTAGTATGTCGCGGTGTCTACGACGATTGTTCCCGGTTCCTCCGGGGTCAGATAACCGACACGCCGACGGTAAAAGCGCTGGTCCAGATACCGCAGATCGACTGGAGGAACTGGAAATTTTTCCTCGGGAAGCGACGCATACATTGCGACCACTTCAGGCAATATCGGCGGAGGAAGAGTCGCCTGCTGTTGCAGTGTATCGTTTTTGGAGGTCGAACAACCAGCTAAGGACAATGCCATGAGGCTGGATGCACCCGCCAGAAAATGGCGGCGTGAGAGAGAGATAGAATTAGCCATCGTGATCCGCTCTTGGGTTTCAGGTAGTGCATCGCCTCGACCGGAGTCGCAGCGATGATCAACGAGAAAGAATGCAGTGCCAGGTCTGCGATAGGCGGAGCCAGGCTCAAAAGGCCTTTGCCAACGCCTATTGGATCAGATGCGCGGAGGGGGGTCGTCGAGCGTACGTAACCAAAAATAGTTGGACTTCGGCGGATGAATGAGGGGCCAAATTTGTCGTGGCTGCGGTCTGCTGGAAGTGAAAGAGGTTGCGGTCCGGATTCCACAATGCGGACAACTGGCAGAAACGCTCGGGGTCTGATCCGCTTGACGAGGTTCGAGGGCTTTAACGGATGACGAAGAGGGAGGCGTGTTTACAATCTCAGCGCTCGCCGATATCGGGTTCACAACGCTCCCGGTCTCATCACCGTGAGCTACGACGAACCATGCTACAATTAACATGGCTGTCCCAAATCCTAGAACCAGCAAAGCAATACGACTAACCATAAAGCATTGATGCAACGTCGATCATGGCATGATCAAGGCATCACCCCTATAAATTATTGGTATCAAAACACGACATTGCATATCTGGCATTTCTGCCTGGCCGAGATGAAGCGGATGGGCCAGCGCAAGATTCAATCATCCGGTTTCTTCAACCGTCGGTGCCATGATAACTGCATTGAGCGTGATCCGCGAGCGTTTCGATCACACGGCAAGTGGCGATGCGACCATGTGACCCTTCTTCGACCATGCGCAACAATTCCGCCTCGAGCAGCGTAAGATTTTTAATTTTGTTTCGTACCTCTGCTAACCGTTCACGTGCGATCATATCCGCATCGGCGCAGGGGCGCGCAGGATCATCCTGGAGCTGCAACAACGCCCGAATCGCTTCAATATCGAACCCCAATTCTCGCGAATGCCGGATGAATTTCATCCTGTCGATATCGGTGGAGTCGTATCGACGCCGATTGCTCTGGCTGCGCCCAACAGCGGGCAACAACCCAATCTGTTCGTAATAGCGGATGGTTGGCACCTTGATGCCGCTGACCTTGGCGGCACGCCCAATGGGAATTCCGTCCTGCATCTGCCTCTCCTCTAACTTCTGGAATTCTAGCTACCGATCGTGGCGGGGAAAAGGAAACGGGAGCACTAACCTCAATGAGAGTTTGCAACTATACGCCCGGACCCATTTTTGCTCTCTGAAGGTAGGTCAAGATACCCGTGAACGCGCAACCAATCATGCAGAATGTAGCGAAATCCGTCTTGCCGAGTCTGTATGTATACGGGAGGCTTTTCGATGAAGATTTTGAACGCTTCAGCCAATTCGGGAGGTATACGGACGGTGATCTTGTCTTTCATGTGGAATTCCTTTAGCGAAAATTTTGGAGTGGTGCGGATATGTCGAGTTGGCGCTCAACACTCTTAGCGAGTGATTGCGGCAGCACCCAGGATGCGGCCCGGCATGCCGTTATCCTTTTCCTGCACGATGAGTGCGAAACCGTCGTTGTCGGCGCCGAGCGTCTCGGGCACCGGAATGCGTATTTCCGCCCCGCCAGTCGAATCCCACATTCCGATAGGCCGTCGGGATGTGACGATTTGAGAATAAGACAGGCGTTGACCGACGTTGTCGCCACTTTCGATATCGACCTGGGCGCTGGCCCGGAAGGTTACCAGCCAGATAACCCCTTCGCCGGGGTCTGAACGAGCGCCGACCCTGACGATAACGACGTCTGCGGACTCGGCCTCAATGTCCAAAGGAAGCTCTAGGTCGGCACCCTCCAGGCTACTCAATATATCTTCGAAGTCCGAGCCGGCTATGCCGCGCTCGCCATTGATAATCATCTGTGGCGTATAGATTCTTCGCGTACCTGCCGCCTTGGCGTATGCTCTTTGTAATTCGTTATTGTCTGTTGAAGCGAATGTGTCAGTCCAGCCCGTGTAGTCCCAATAGTTCACGTGATAGGAAAGAGCGATGACATCGGCGCTTATTCGAGACAAATTTCGGTCGGCGCTTGGGCAAGGGGGACAACCCTGACTTGTAAAGAGCTCGACAACGGCGCGAGGCCGGTCTCGTATTTCCAAAGAGAGCACAGGGCTGGCCGTTGATAAGCTCATTGCGGCCACACACCCGCGTGCAGCGAGCCTGACGAATTTGGATATGGGTATGCGCATGGCTTTCGTTTGTAAGAATAAGGCTGTCACACAGCCACTCAATTCGTAGTGAGGATTATGCTGGAAGCCGGTCAATGGTGCTCGCGATGATTTCCCTTGTTCCTCTAGTAACTAGAGAATGCAGATTGTGCTTTGTGACTGACGAGACGTCGCCGCCCGCGTAATCCTAAAATATCCGTCCTGGCGTCACCAATGGTCGCTCGCGTGGAGAATTCACCAAAGCGCACCTTCCCGGAGAACCAGACATGAGTAGAGCATCAGATATGTTGAATACGTCCCCCAGCAAGAATCCTCGTGATGAAGATGGTCACGATCATGCACAGGTGATGACCGTCTCGAATGAGCGGCGCATCCGTTATGTCCTCATTTTCACCGCCAGCTATGCGATCGTGCAGGCTGTTGGGGGATGGTTCTCCGGTTCGCTGGCTTTGATCGCTGATGCCGGCCACATGGTCTCGGATTCGGCAGCGCTGCTCCTGGCTCTGATCGCCTACCACATCGCGCGGCGCGCAGCGGACGCCACGTGGACCTATGGGTTTCACCGCGTGAGGGTGCTCGCGGCGCTCGCCAACGGCGCGGCATTGCTCCTGCTTGTGGCATGGATTGCCTGGGAAGCGGTGCAGCGTATCAATGCTCCTGTTGAGATTCTGACAGGGCCGATGCTGATCGTCGCCGTGATCGGCCTCGGCGTGAATGTGGCTGGAGCCCTGATTCTCTGGTCGGGGAACAGGGGCGATGGCAATCTCAGGGGCGCTTTCCTGCATGTCATCGGCGACCTTCTCGGCTCGGTTGGTGCCATCGCCGCCGCGATCGGGATCATGCTAACGGGTTGGACGATACTGGACCCTATCCTCTCGGTGCTGGTGGCGATCCTCGTGGTCAGATCCGCGTGGAGTCTTATCTCGGACTCGATCCGTGTTCTGTTGCAAGCCGTCCCCCGGGGCGTGGATGCGATCGAAGCGGAGCGGGGTCTTGCGAGCCTCCCCGGGGTGGAGGAGGCGGGACATTTTCACGCCTGGACACTGACCGATGAATCCAGCGTTGCCACAGTCCACGTCAGCCCCGCAGAGGGAACCGATCCGCTCAGCCTGCCTCAGATCGTCTCGGGTTGGCTCAAGGAGCGATATGCGATCGACCACGTCACCGTCCAGGTGGACCCGCCCGGAAAACTCGACCCCGGGCACCACTGAATCGAGTTTGCCGGATATCCGGAGTCTTGCACGGAGCTGGCGCCCTGCGGATTCGAAGCGCGAGCAAAGAAGGTGAAAAATTCGCTTGCTCCTATAGTGACTAGAGGATGCAAGCTGGTTGTCAAACGATGATCAGGAGCCTATCGAAATGACTCGCGAACACCGCCAAACCCGCTATCGCGTCGCTGGCATGGATTGCGCCAGTTGCGCAGCCAAGATCGATACGGCGGTTCGCCGCATGCCCGGCATTGAGGATGTAAAGGTCTCCGTCATGGCCGGAACCATGACGACCATGGACAATGGCAGCGCCGACCTTGACGCAATACGTTCCAAAGTCGAAAGCTTGGGCTACAAAGCGAACAGGATAGCGGATGCAGGTCTGGAGAGCCGAGCATCCGGTGTTCCGGCGAACGACCATGAGCATTGCAGGCACGAAGGCCACCATCATGACCATGGCCATAGTCACGACCATGACGACCACGGCCATGGTCAACAAGACCGAACCGGCGCAGTGAAAAAAAACACCAAGGCTTCAAGCGGCGTGCATGGCCATGACCATGGCCCGCTGGACGGTCCCTGGTGGAAAACCTCCAAGGCGCAATTGACCATCATATGCGGCCTTGCCCTTGGTGCCGCATTCCTAGTCGGTCAGATGCTTCCACAGACCCAGCCCTGGGGTTTCATCATCGCGATGTTCGTGGGGCTCATACCCATCGCGCGCCGCGCCTGGATGGGCGCGATCAATGGTAGTCCGTTTTCCATAGAGACCTTGATGACAATCGCGGCCATCGGCGCGGTCATTATCGGAGCGACCGAGGAAGCGGCCGTGGTCGTCCTCCTTTTCCTGGTCGGAGAGTTGCTCGAGGGCATCGCCGCCAGCCGCGCTCGCGCCAGTATCACGGCGCTGGCCGATCTCATGCCCAAGACCGCACTTCTCGAGGTGGGTGGCGAGACCCGCACTGTGCCTTCCGACAGCCTGTCGGTCGGAGCGGTCATTCTGGTGCGGCCTGGCGATCGCATTTCCGCCGACGGGGAGGTGATCTCCGGAGACAGCGCCGTCAACGAGGCGCCGGTTACAGGAGAATCCGTGCCCAACCGCAAGGAGGCTGGTGACACGGTCTATGCCGGTACGGTCAACGGCGAGGGTATGCTGCGTATCCGCGTTACCGCGACCAGCGCTGATAACACCATCGCGCGAGTGATCGCATTGGTCGAAGAAGCTCAGGAATCCAAAGCGCCCACCGAGCGCTTCATTGACCGGTTTTCCAAATACTATACTCCGGGCGTGATGGCGTTCGCACTCCTCGTCGCCATCCTGCCGCCACTGATTGCGGGCGAGGATTGGGGCACATGGGTCTATCGTGGATTAGCGGTTCTTCTCATCGGTTGTCCGTGCGCTCTCGTCATCTCGACGCCCGCTGCGATCGCCGCTGGACTTTCGGCCGGGGCGCGGCGCGGCCTGCTGATGAAAGGCGGCGCCGTCCTCGAAAGCCTGAGAAAGATTGACTTTGTTGCCTTCGACAAGACCGGCACCCTGACCGAGGGCAAACCGCAGGTGACCGACATCGTTGGCATCGGGCGAGATGAGCGGGAAGTGTTGCGGCTTGCAGCCGCGCTCGAGGTGGGATCGAGCCATCCGCTGGCCGTGGCCATCCTCACGCGGGCTGATGTGGAGGTTGTCCCCGTCCGGCCTGCCGACGATGCCGGTGCGGTCGGCGGCAAGGGTGTGGTTGGGTCGCTGAATGGCGTTGAGCTGTTCTTGGGCTCGCCGCGGGCGGCGCGGGAGCGCACCGAGCTGGGCGCAGAGCTCGACGGCAAGATCGCGGCGCTCAATGACGCGGGCAAGACCGTCTCGGTTCTTCTCGCCGGCGGAGAAATCGCCGGGCTGATCGCCATGCGCGACGAGCCGCGCGAAGATGCTCGGGCGGGTATAGGACGGCTCAAGGAGCTTGGGGCGGACGCTCTCATGTTGACCGGCGACAACACGCGAACTGCAAGCGCCATCGCCGCCTCGCTCGGCATGGAGGCGCGGGCTGAGTTGCTACCGCAGGACAAGCAGCGGATCGTGGGCGAGCTGCGCGGCACTGGTCGAGTCGTCGCCAAGGTGGGAGACGGCATTAACGATGCGCCCGCGCTGGTCGCAGCCGATATCGGCATCGCCATGGGCGGGGGTACCGATGTGGCGCTAGAGACGGCCGATGCCGCTATTTTGCACGGCCGGGTTACGGACGTGGCCAACATGATCGGGCTGTCGCGCGCGACCATGAGCAACATTTTCCAAAACATCACGATCGCGTTGGGACTCAAGGCGGTGTTCCTGGTGACAACAGTGCTCGGCATCACCGGCCTTTGGCCAGCGATCTTGGCTGACACCGGCGCCACGGTCCTTGTCACCGCAAACGCCATGCGCCTGCTCGTATGGCGGGGAATCGGGCGCGAGGCCTGATGAAGTTCCCCGTCGCACTATACCTCGTGCCTGCCCTTATCGGGCTGGATCTCACAACGAAAATCTGGGCGCTAGGGGCGCTGGACGCTTCGGATCCGGCAACCGCCCTGGCGCCTGGCCTCTCACTGAAGCTTGCTTTCAATTCGGGTGTGTCGTTCGGCTTTTTTTCCGGTTCGCCGATCTTGGTGCTGATCGTTACGACCGTGCTTGTCCTGGCTTTGACGATCTGGTTTTTCCGCTCGTCATCTTCGCTCGACGCGCTTGCCTTGGGCTGCATCATCGCCGGTGCGGTTTCCAATCTGGCGGATCGGGGCGTCCATGGCGCTGTGACTGATTTCCTCGCGTGGGGGCCGCGCGCCTCTCCATTTTTCGTCAACAATTTGGCCGATCTCTGGATCACGGCAGGCGTCTTGATTTTGTTCGGAGGGCCATTGCTCCGCTCTCTCGGATCGAGGAGGCCGAAAATTGCAAAATGATGCCGCAAGTCAATGCCGCGATGCTCGCTTTGGCAGTTATTGATCATATGGTGCCGCTTACGTTTGGCGTCGTCTGCATCAACGACGCTGCCGGCCGTTTTGTAGCGGATTGGAACGGCGATCCTGTCGTGGTGTCCGCTTTGCGAGAAGCAAGAGCCCCCGAGGGCTGCCTGATCCTTGCTTCCGCTAGGACCGCGTGATGCTTGATCGGCGCGCCAATGTCCTCGATACCGACGTGTTGGTGATCGGCGCGGGTCAGGCTGGGCTGGCTGCTGGTTATCACCTGGCGCGGAACGGGGGAGAGTTTGTCATCGCTGAACGCGAGGGACGCGCGGGTGCGAGCTGGCTGCGCCGGTACGAGTCGCTCACCCTGTTCACCCCGCGCCGGCTCGACGAGCTGCCGGGGTTGTCACTCAAAGGGGAGGCCGGTGGCTATCCAACACGCGACGAGTTCGCGGCGTATCTGGATGCTTATGCCAGAGCCTATCACCTGCCGATCCGATATGGTTTTCCCATAACAAGGCTGGAGCGGTTCGACGGTGGCCGGTTCCTTGCCACCGGGCCCGGACCAGAGCTCATTGCGGCTCGAGCGGTTGTTGTTGCGACAGGTGGATTCCAGGTCCCGGTGGTTCCTACCCTATCGAGCGGATTGGAACGCAGTGTGGTTCAACTCACGCCCGAAACGTATCGGAACCCAGCGAGTATTCCGCAGGGCCCGGTTCTTGTCGTCGGTGACGGCGCCTCAGGCCGCGACATTGCGGCTGAGCTGAGTATTCTTCACACCGTCCTGCTCTCTGGCAGTCGCCGTCGCCGGTTGTTGCCTGAACGAATATTCGGGGTGAGCATCTGGACTTGGCTGGCAGCAAGCGGGTTGCTGAGAACACCTGCTGAGTCGCTATTGGGGCGGAAGATGCGGGAGGCCGATCCTTTTCCCAACCGCAGCCGAAGCGACCGACACCTCCTCGACATGGGTGTGGTCCGAACGGTCCGGCTGATCGGGGTGCACGGAAATCGCGCCCTCTTTGCCGACGGCATCTCGGCCGACGTGGGAGCTGTAATTTGGTGCATGGGCTACAGGGATGATTTCGGATGGCTGGCAATCGAAGAGGCGAAGGATACCTCAGGGAACGTGAAACACGATAAGGGCCACAGCCCCGTAGCCGGCCTGTTTTATGTCGGAAGGCCGTGGCAGCGCAATCGGGCCTCCGGTCTGGTATTGGGCGTTGGCGAGGATGCCCGGCTCATCGTTGAAGCGGCCATGAGATTATGTGGGCGCTCATAACTTGCGAGTGAAGATGCGATGGAACAAGAAAAAACGGAAGAAAACAAAACGCGTAGTTCATCTCGACCCCTGGTCCTGGGGACAGGACTTGTCGCGGCGGTGACGGGCCTGGCCGCAGCAGTTTGGATCAGCAACGGCACGTCAGCGTCCAGTTGCCCCGTGAGGGCAGAAGTGGCCCAGTCGATCGATGAAGTGGCCCAGGGTGAACTAGCTGCGCTCATGGCCTCCACCCAATGGCGTGACTATTCCGACATCGCCTTTCAGAATGCCGACGGTAACCCTATCACCCTGGAGAACTTTGCCGGAAAGAAGCTGTTGATCAATTTCTGGGCGACATGGTGCGCGCCATGCCGGGAGGAAATGCCATATCTCGACGCCCTCGAGGCGTCCTATGGTGGCGACGATTTCGAAGTCGTCGCTATCAGCCTCGACATGGGTAGCGACGGTCCGACTGCCGCTAGGCTTTTTCTGGATGAAATTGGTGCGGATTACCTGAAGCTCTTTGCCGACCCCAGCTACAGGCTCTTTGAACGCTTGCGCAATGACGGGGTGACCCTGGGTCTTCCGGCCACTGTCCTGGTTGATGAAGAAGGTTGCGAGTTGGCCGTTCTGCAAGGCCCGGCCAACTGGGATAGTCCTGATGGCCGCAGGGTCATCGAGACGCTGCTGGAGATATGAACCCGGTGACGACCTTTCCCGGTCAACCTCATTCGACGTTCAGCACTCCTTACTCCCCCTCGGCAACGCAATCGGGTGACTTCGAAATCCGTTTGTTTAAAACCGTTAAGATTTCCAAGCTATCCTGGTTACCATGTTTGGTTCCGCGCGCGTATACGTTGCCTATATCGCAGTTGCTGCCGTAGCGCTGAGCATTTTCATCGCTCAGGGAGGACAAGCGCTCTCCCACAGCGGCCAGTTTCCGCTCGCCACGGAAATCCTGATGGAGACCGCCTCCGTCTCGCATGACGAGCGCTACGGACAATCCAGCCATGATCATCCTGCCGGCTGGCACGAGCGGCATCACCATTCGAGTTCAGAAGACCATTCGCACGGCTACGGCTTAACAGCCTCTCAGCAATTGGCATTTCTCCTCACCGGTCAACGCGGCCAACATCCTGCGAATGCCGTCGGCCTCGGCAAAGCCCAGTATGAGCTGAAACGTCCACCACGAATTTCCGCGTAAGCGAAGAAGCGGGTTCTGGGCGGCTGCGCCCTTATTCTGCTTCTTCCTGAAATGTGGCCGTAATTCCGGCCCTGGTCTCAGTAAAAGCGGAAATCACTATGTGGCTGGACATGCCCTCTGTGCGCGTATCGTTCGCGCGACTCCATGAAAGCATTACGCAGAGCTATGGAACAACGCGACGCGACGGCTGGGTAGAGTGGCTGTCTAAGAGCATTGCTCTGCTTCCAATTATCGCATTGGCGACGTTTGTCTCCGGCTGTGCGACAAATTACTATCCCATGAAAGGGGATAGCAGGCCTCATCCCGGCGTCGCGCGCGCGCATACGCTGCCGATTCATGGGATAGACGTGTCTCGACACCAAGGTGAAATCGACTGGCAAGCCGTAGCGCGAGCGGGCACTCGCTTTGCTTTCATAAAGGCAACGGACGGCGGGGACTACCTGGATCCTCTGTTTCAACAAAATTGGCGGCTCTCGCGCGAGGCGGGAATACCTCGTGCCGCCTATCACTTTATGTACTGGTGCAGGCCTGCGGACGAGCAGGTCGCATGGTTTGCTGCGAATGTGCCGCCAGATCCAGACGCATTACCCCCTGTCCTCGACCTTGAATGGAACAACGGTTCTCAATGCCGGCCGACTCTTTCACGCGAAAAGGTTCTGGAAAAAGTGCGCATCATGTTGGCCGGTATGGAGGCGCACACCGGTAAGGTGCCGATAATCTACACCGATATCAATTTTCATCGCGATATCCTTGAAGGCGTGCAGCTCGATAACCCGATGTGGCTTCGTTCCGTCGCAGCCGAACCGCGTGAACGCTACCGCGATCGCCCTTTCACGTTCTGGCAGTACACCCAGACAGGAACCGTGCCAGGCGTCCGAGGCGATGTCGATCGCAACGCTTGGTATGGCAGTGAAGCCGAGTGGATTCAGTTCTTTATGACCGGGTGCGATCCGCGCTCGTTTCAAAGACTTGCAATCCAAGGGCGATGCGCAGCAAGCAGATGACTAGGCCTTCGGCGCTTGCAGTCGCCGGACTGTCATACGCTCACATGCCGCAGAAGCTTCATACCGACAGCGCGATTTCGATGAATTTGCGAGACGCGCATTGCCCTAGGTTGCAGGGTGGCATCATGTCTGTCGAGCGAAAACGTTGTCATGTCGTCAAATGCCAATTGGCGATTGATTGGCAGAAATGCGCTTTTATCCACAATTTTGGTCAAATCCTATTCAGCAAGTATTTTTGCGACCGGCTTTCCGCTTCTGCGCTCACTCGCAAGTTCGGCTTGAAATACTCTCTGGCTCAGTTGTCCTGTTCAGAGTTGCAATCGAATGTGGAGCGAGCCGTGTCAGGTACCAAGATCCTTTGGGGGCAGCTCATTGCCGTTTTTGGCATTGTGCTCATGTTCCTGTGGGCCGGTACCCAATGGGTGGCGTTCCGTCTGGATTTCCAGGCACAGTTGGGTGACCCATGGTTCGGTATCTGGGGTTTGCCGGTCTACACTCCGACGGCCTTGCTCTGGTGGTGGTATTTTTTTGATGCCTATGCGCCAGGCATCTTCTTCGAGGGAGGGTTAATCGCCGCGTCAGGTGGCATCGTCGCAATTTGTATAGCCGTCTTAATGTCGGTCTGGCGCGCTAGGGAGGCCGAAAATGCCGAAACCTTCGGGTCCGCGCGTTGGGCGAAACCCGAAGACGTAAGGGCTGCGCGCCTTCTCAATCCTGATGGCGTCGTGCTGGGCCGGTACCGACATGACTATCTCCGTCACGATGGCCCGGAGCATATTCTCTGCTTCGCACCTACGCGGAGCGGAAAAGGGGTGGGGCTTGTGATCCCCAGCCTGTTGACCTGGCCCGGCTCTGCTATCGTGCACGATATCAAAGGGGAAAATTGGACGCTGACCGCGGGGTTCCGTGCTGGCTTCGGACGTGTTCTGATGTTCGATCCAACCAATCCCATCTCGGCCGCATACAACCCATTGCTGGAAGTGCGGCGCGGGGAATGGGAAGTCCGCGACGTCCAGAACATTGCGGATATTCTGGTCGATCCCGAAGGCAGTATGGAGAAAAGAAACCACTGGGAAAAGACGAGCCATTCGTTACTGGTTGGTGCCATCCTGCATGTGCTCTACGCGGAACATGACAAGACATTGGCGGGGGTGGCGTCCTTTCTTTCCGATCCACGGCGGCCCATCGAATCCACTTTAGCCGCCATGATGACGACACCCCATCTGAGCAAGGGCAAAGTGCATCCGGTTATCGCCAGTGCTGCGCGAGAGTTGCTCAACAAATCCGACAACGAGCGCTCAGGGGTCTTGAGCACGGCCATGAGTTTTCTCGGGCTCTATCGCGATCCCATTGTCGCAAAGGTCACTTCGACCTGCGACTGGCGCATCGCCGATCTGGTTTCTGGCGAACGGCCAGCCACGCTCTATCTGGTTGTGCCTCCCTCGGACATCGCTCGCACCAAGCCTCTAGTCCGGCTCATTCTCAACCAGATTGGTCGGCGATTGACCGAGGACCTGTATGGGGTAGCGGAACGTCAACGCCTGCTCTTACTGTTGGATGAATTTCCGGCGCTGGGCCGGCTCGATTTTTTTGAAAGTGCGCTCGCCTTTATGGCGGGGTATTCGATCAAGGCATTCCTGATCGCTCAGAGCCTCAATCAAATAGAAAAGGCCTATGGTGCAAACAACGCCATTCTCGACAATTGCCACGTTAGGGTTAGCTTTGCGACCAACGATGAGCGCACTGCCAAGAGGGTTTCCGACGCGCTAGGCACGGCCACAGAGATGCGGGCGATGAAGAACTATGCCGGACATCGCCTGGCACCCTGGCTGGGCCATCTGATGGTGTCCCGCTCGGAAACCGCGCGGCCTCTGCTCACGCCGGGGGAGATTATGCAACTCCCTCCCGACGAAGAAATCGTCATGTTGGCCGGCACACCGCCGATCCGCACGCGCAAGGCGAAATACTACGCCGACGAGCGTTTGATGGCCCGCGTGCTGCCGGCGCCCAATTCGGTGCCCGATACGGGATCAGAGAAACCGCATGATTGGTTGGCTCAATCCCTGGCCCCTGCGACGGACGGTATCAGCACCGTCGACCAGACGCAGGCCGCAACAGAGGAAATCGATCCAGTTGCCACCATCCGCCAAGACCCCGGGCCGCGCTCGCCCGAGGAGGTCGTTCCGGCACCTCAGCGCACCCATAACGAGTTCGAACCGGACGCAGCCACGGTAGAGAGAGATGCTGTCGCTGCCCGCAACCGAGCCCTCACCCAGACCATGCGGCAGGCCGCGCGCCAAGTCGATATGAACCCCGATGACGGAATGGGATTCTGAAGATGTCACGTCCGGAGAAAAAGCAGAAGCTCACCGTCTATCTCGATCCCGATCTGATGGCCGCGCTCGCTGACCTATCCTCGCGCCGCAAGCACTCCCTCTCTCTAGTTGCCGAGGCAGCCGTCGCCTCTTTCCTTTCTCCGGACGCCGAGCAGCGGCGCGAAGCAGCTTTTGCAAAGCGCCTCGATCGTCTCGACCGCCGCATCGGTCGCCTGGAGCGTGACGTTTCCATCTCGAATGAAGCCTTCGCTCTGTTCATGCGCTCGTGGCTCGCAGCTACCCCGCCGTCGCCCGATGCAGCTCAGCCAGCCGCCCGGGCTCAGGCCGCGAGCCGCTACGATCAGTTCCTGGAAGCACTCGGTCGGAGGCTCGCGAGCGGGCAAACGGTCCAGCAAGAAATCGCCGATGACATACGTACACCTTCAGGAGGTGAACACCATGATCTGTCGTAGTGAGATCTATTCCCTCCTTGGTCGACGGCTCTGCCTATGATCATAACTCTCCGCCATCTTTACTATATGAGCCTCGTTGCCCGTACCGGGAGTTTTCGCAGCGCAGCCGAAGCCGCGGGGGTGAGCCAGCCCGTCATCTCCGACCAGATAGCCGCCATCGAGAATCACTACGGCGTCAAGCTGTTCGAGCGCCGTCAGGCCGGCGCCCGACCCTCCACGCTCGGCTGGGACTACATACAATCGGCCGACCGCATCCTGTGCGAGTTTTCACGGATGGAGGAACGTGTGAAGTCGGGCGCCGCGGGGCACTACGGTACCCTATCGGTCGGGTACTACAAATCCCTGGCGAACGGTGCCCTGCGTGCCGCGTTCAGGTCCATGATCCGGTGCTACCCGGACGTCCGCCTCGTTCCGGTCGTCGCAGGTCTCGACGATCTGGAGCGCGTGGTGCGCAATGGCGCGCTCGATCTCGCGGTTTTGGCGACCGAAGCGGGCGGCTATGATGATCTTCGGCTCCTGCCGCTCTGGTCCGACCGTGTAGTGGCGGCATTGCCGGAGTACCATCCGCTCACCGAGAGAGACCAACTCTACTGGACCGATCTCCTCGGTGAGAAGTTCTTGTTCAGCCGCCATGATCCAGGTCCCGATCTCGCCGACATGCTGACCGCCAAGTTGGCGTCGCCCGGCAGGCGTCCCGAAATCGACATCATGGAGGTCAATCGCGAGGATGTGTTGAACTTCGTCGGCATAGGCGCCGGGGTCAGCCTGCAATGCGAGTCCGCCATTGTTCCCGGGATAGGCGTTGCGTTCCGCGAGGTACGGGAGGGCACGATGGTTTCGCGCGTCGGCTATTCCGCCTGCTGGCGCGAGGACAACGACAATCCGGCCCTCAATGTCTTTCTCGAAATCCTGCGCAATGGCAACCGGCACGAGTTGGACGGATAGCCGCCCTGGCCTAGCCACCATCGAATCAACTCTGCCCCGACATTGTGAAAAGGCCAAGTCACGCCTCAACCTCGCGGGGCGGCCGCACGTAGCGATCTACGCCCATGCAAGTATTTTTTCGTTCCTCTATGACCGTCCGCAGTCCGCTATTGCACGCCCCCATTTTCCGGTTCTCTTGATTGACCCGTTGCCGTCCGCATGGGTCGCGGACGGACTGAACGGGGCCGATCATGGGCAATTCTGTTTCCGCCATTTCTGCATCGACGCGCGGCGCACGCATGCTGCGCACCGCCCTCGGTCCGGTCATCGGCGAGCTGCTTTCCGATCCGGCAGTCATCGAAGTCCTGCTCAATCCTGACGGTCGCATCTGGGTCGATCGGCTGCGCGACGGGCTGGCCGACAGCGGCGCGACGATGAGCGCAGAGGATGGTGAACGCATCGTTCGCCTGGTCGCTCATCATGTCGGCGCCGAGGTCCACCCCGGCGCACCGCGCGTCTCCGCCGAGCTCCCCAGCGGCGAGCGCTTCGAAGGCTTGCTGCCCCCGGTCGTCACGGCGCCCAGCTTCGCAATCCGCAAGCCCGCTATCGCCGTCTTCACCCTCGAAGACTATGCGGCGATCGGCATCATGTCCGAAGGCCAGGCCACGTTCCTGCGCCGGGCCGTCGCCGAGCGCCGCAACATCATCGTCGCTGGCGGCACCTCGACCGGCAAGACCACCTTGGTCAACGCACTCCTCGCTGAGGTTGCCAAGACGTCCGACCGTATCGTTCTGATCGAGGACACGCGGGAACTCCAATGTCCCGCCCTCAACCTGATCGCGCTGCGCACCAAAGACGGCGTCGCCTCGCTCACCGACTTGGTGCGCTCCGCCCTTCGCCTGCGCCCCGACCGGATTCCGATCGGTGAGGTGCGCGGTCCCGAAGCGCTCGACCTGCTCAAGGCATGGTCCACGGGACACCCCGGCGGCATCGGTACGCTGCATGCCGGATCGGTGCAGGGCGCGTTGCGCCGGCTCGAGCAATTGATCGCCGAGGCCGTGGTCACGGTCCCGCGCGCGCTGATCGCCGAAACCGTGGACGTCGTTGCCGTACTCGCCGGGCATGGCCCCTCGCGAAAGTTGGTCGAACTCGGCTTCGTCGCGGGGCTCGAAGCGGCGACCAGCGACTACCTGATAGTGCCGGCCGTTGACTCCAAATCCTCTCGCTCCCCGAAGAAAGGACTTCTGCCATGAACCACGCCCGTCCGGCGCGTCCTTTGCGCGCGTTTCTTTTCCGCTCCTCGCTCGCCTTCGCCTTCACGGCGTTGATGCTGGCCCCGGCCTATGCCGCGGGCTCCTCCATGCCCTGGGAGGGACCACTTCAAACCATCCTCGAAAGCATTGAGGGCCCGGTCGCCAAAATCTTCGCCGTGGTCATCATCATCCTCACCGGCATCGGCCTTGCCTTCGGCGATACGTCGGGCGGTATCAGGCGCTTCATTCAAATCGTCTTCGGCCTGAGCATCGCTTTCGCGGCCAGCTCTTTCTTTCTCTCCTTCTTCTCCTTCGGCGGCGGCGTCGTCGTGTCGGGCGGCGTGGCGGTGATCTGATGGACTCCTCCGTGCCCATCGCCGGCTATTTCGTGCCCGTGCATCGCGCCGTCACCGAACAGATCTTCATGGGTGGCGTCCCGCGCGCCATTGCCATCACTAACGGGACGCTGGCCGCGGCGATAGGGTTGGGCCTTCAACTTTGGATCGCTGGTCTGGTGCTCTTCGTCCTTGGCCACTCCGCCGCGCTCTGGGCCACGCGCCGTGACGCCCAATTCGTCGACGTCGCGCGCCGGCACCTGCGCTACCCCGCCTATTTGCGCGTATGAGGAGGATCGCGATGCTCAACCTCACCGAATACCGCCGCAAGGGGCGCCTGCTTTCGGATTATCTGCCCTGGGCCGCGCTGGTCGCGCCTGGCGTCGTTCTGAACAAGGACGGCTCGCTTCAACGCACTGCCCGATTCCGCGGGCCTGATCTCGACAGCGCCACCCCCGCCGAGCTGGTCGGAACGACCGGGCGGCTCAACAACGCGCTCAGGCGCCTCGGTTCGGGCTGGGCGCTGTTCTTCGAGGCGCAGCGCCATCCCGCAGGCGACTATCCCGAAAGCCTCTTCCCCGATCCCGCCTCGGCCCTGCTCGACGCCGAGCGCAAGGCGCAGTTCGAGGAGGCCGGCGTACTCTTCGAGAGCAGCTATTTTCTGACCTTCGTCTGGCTGCCGCCCGCCGAGGAAGCCTCGCGCGCCGAAAGCTGGCTGTACGAGGGAAAGTCCAAGTCCGGCATCGACGCCCACGATCTTGTCCGTGGCTTCATCGACCGCACCGACCGCGTGATCGGCCTCTTGGACACTTTCATGCGCGAGCTCGCCTGGCTCGATGACGGGGAGACGCTGACCTATCTGCACTCCACCATCTCGACGATCCGCCAGAAGGTGCGGGTGCCGGACGTCCCCATGCACCTCGACGCACTTCTCGCTGATCAGCCGCTGGTTGGCGGCCTCGAGCCACGTCTTGGCGATCACCATATCCGCACGCTCACCGTCATCGGCTTTCCCGCCGCGACCTTTCCGGGGATCTTGGACGACCTCAATCGCCTGGCGTTCCTCTACCGCTGGTCGACGCGCGCGATCCTGCTGGACAAAACCGACGCCACGCGGCTCCTGACCAAAATCCGCCGGCACTGGTTCGCCAAGCGCAAGAGCATCGGTGCGATCATCAAGGAGATCGTCACCAACGAGCCGGCCGCGCTGCTCGACAGCGACGCCGCCAACAAGGCGATGGACGCGGACCTCGCGCTCCAGGAGTTGGGCTCGGACGAAATCGGCGAGGCGCTGGTGACGGCGACCATCACCGTCTGGGACGCCGATCCGGCCATCGCCGCCGAAAAGCTGATGCTGGTCGAAAAGCTCGTTCAGGCCCATGATTTTACGGTCATCCCCGAAACGCTGAACGGCATTGAAGCCTGGCTCGGTTCGATCCCCGGCCAGTGCTACGCGAACGTGCGACAGCCGCCGATCTCCACGTTGAACTTGGCGCACATGATCCCGTTCTCGGCGATCTGGGCCGGTCCGGACGCGGACGTCCATTTCAACGGGCCGCCGCTGTTCTTCGGCAAGACCGGTGGCGCCACGCCCTTCCGTTTCGTGCTCCATGTCGGCGATGTCGGCCATACGCTTGTCGTCGGCCCGACCGGCGCGGGCAAGAGCGTCTTGCTCGCCCTGATGAGCCTCCAGTTCCGTCGCTATCCAGCGAGCCAGATCTTTGCGTTCGACTTCGGGGGTTCCATCCGGGCGGCCTCTCTCGCGATGGGCGGCGCGTGGTTCGATCTCGGCGGCACGCTGTCGGAAGACCCCGACGATCTCGTGGCGCTGCAACCGCTCGCCCATATCGACGACGACGCCGAACGCGCCTGGGCCGCCGAATGGATCGCGGCCATCTTGCGCCGTGAAGGCGTCGCCGTCACGCCCCAGGTCAAGGAGCACCTCTGGTCCGCGCTCAATTCCCTCGCCTCCGCCCCGATCGAGGAGCGCACCATCACCGGGCTCGCGGTCCTCCTGCAGTCCAATGATCTGAAGCTGGCGCTCAAGCCCTATTGCGTCGGCGGCCCCTGGGGCCGGCTGCTCGACGCCGAGGCCGAGCATCTAGGCGACAATCCCGTCGTCGCCTTCGAAACCGAAGGGCTGCTCGATACCGGCGCCGCGCCGGCGGCGCTGTCATACCTGTTCCACCGCATCGCCAGCCGCCTCGACGGGCGGCCGAGCCTGGTCATCATCGACGAGGGCTGGTTGGCGCTAGACGACGAGGGCTTTTCCGCCCAGCTCATCCAATGGCTGATCACCATGCGCAAGCTCAACGCCAGCGTCGTCTTCGCCACGCAGTCGCTCAGCCAGATCGAGGGCAGCGCCCACGCCATCAAGATCGTCGAGAGCTGCCCCACGCGTATCCTGCTGCCCAACGACCGCGCGCTGGAGCCCAAGATCGCGGGCATCTATCGCAGCTTCGGGCTCAATGACCGTCAGATCGAAATCGTGTCCCGGTCAGCGCCCAAACGCGACTACTACGTCCAGAGCCAGCGCGGCAATCGCCTGTTCGAGCTGGGCCTTGGCCCCGTGGGCCTGGCGCTTTGCGCCGCGTCGGACCGGACCGACCAACCTCTGATCGCCCGGCTCTTTGCCAAACACGGCCATGACGGCTTTCTCGCTGCATGGCTCGAGGCACGCGGGCTCACCTGGGCCGCCGAGCTGATCCCCGATCTCACCAACCGCATCCCCGACCCCGAGGAGGATACCCCATGACCGATGATCCCCGCATCGTCACCACCGCGCGCGGCACGCGCGTGTTGCTGCCAGAGTTTGACGAGGACGACTTTCTCGATACGGCGCTCGCGCGTGACATTGCCGCCCATGAGCGGCGGCGTCGTAACGACAGCATCCGTTCGATCCTGCTACGCGCCGGCGCCATTGCCGCACTGCTTGCCGCCACCGCCGGAAGCATCGCGATCCTCGCTCCGACCCCCGCCCATGCCTTCATCTTCGGCCCGAACATCGTCTTCGATCCCACCAACTACGGCGAGAACGTCCTGTCGGCCGCCCGCGCCCTCGAACAGATCAACAATCAGATCCTGAGCCTTCAGAATGAAGCGCAAATGCTGCTCAACCAGGCGCGGAACCTGACCTCGCTACCGACCTCGCTGCTCTCCGACATCCAGGCCAATAACACCCGCATGCAGATGCTGCTGCGCCAGGCCGAGCGGCTCGCCTATGACGTGCAGTCCATCGAACAGGTCTTCCAGCAATCCTATTCCGGCTTCGCCGCGGGTCAAACCGACGCGCAGCTCGTGGACGTCGCCCGTTCGCGCTGGCAGGATTCCGTCCAAGCCTTCGAGCATGCCTTGCAGGTCGGCGCCGGGGCGGTCGGCAATATAGAGGATCGCCAGTCTCAGACCGGGCGGCTGGTCGATGCCAGCCAGTCGGCGGTCGGCGCGTTGCAGGCCGTCCAGGCCGGCAACCAGCTCATAGCCGTTCAATCGGCGCAACTCTCCGATCTGACCGCCTTGCTCGCTGCGCAGGGCAGGGCCGACGCGATCGAGCAGGCGCGCCATGCCGCCGAATACGAGCAGGCCCAGGAGCAGTTTTCGCGCTTCATGGCCGGCACGCCCTATCAGCCCCAACCCGTGCGCATGTTCGGAAACTGACCATGCGCCTGCATCCTGAAGACAGCACGTTCGCACGGCTGGTTCTCATCGCCGGTTTCATCACTGGCATCGCCGTCGCGACTCTGATCCTGCACGAGCGCGCGGCGGAGCAGAGCATCGAGGGCGAGACAGCCCGTTCATTGCCTGCTGCCGATGATCCCGAGCTGATCCGTTGCCGCGACCTCGGCACAGCGGCGGCCGAGGACGAAAGCTGCCTTGCGGCCTGGTCCAACGAGCAGCGCCGCTTCTTCGGGACACCCCAAACACCGCCATCGGTTCCGCCCGCTCTGCCCCCTGCTGGTGGGACCGAAGAGGAAGCGGTTGATGCACAAGCCGCAGGGACGGAGGCCCAATGAATAACACTGGCGTCATCGACCGCTTCCTCGACACGTTCACGACCTACATCGACAGCGGATTCGGGCTGCTAGGTGGGGAGGTCGCGTTTCTCACTGCAACCTTGATCGTGATCGACATCACCCTCGCAGGACTATTCTGGGCCTGGGGCGCCGACGAGGACGTCATCCAGCGCCTAGCGCGCAAGACTCTCTACATCGGGTTTTTTGCCTTCCTCATCGGCAACTTCAACAGCCTCGCCCAGATCGTCTTCCAGAGCTTTTCCGGGCTCGGGCTCCTGGCTGGCGGTTCGCAAATCACCGCTGACCAGCTCCTGCGGCCCGGTGCCATTGCCCAGACCGGTCTCGACGCCGCGCAACCGCTGCTCGACTCCGCGAGCCAACTCCTCGGCTTTCCGGCCGTCTTTTTCAATCTCGTACAGATCGTCGTGTTGCTCGTGGCTTGGATCATCGTGCTTATCGCCTTCTTCATTCTCAGCGTGCAGGTATTTGTCACCCTGATCGAGTTCAAATTGACGACCTTGGCTGGGTTCATTCTCATCCCTTTCGCACTGTTCAATAAAACAGCCTTCCTCGCCGAAAAAGTCTTAGGCAACATCGTTGCCTCGGGCGTCAAAATCCTGGTCTTGGCGGTCATCGTCGGCATCGGCTCGGGCCTGTTCGGCGAATTCACGCAAGGGTTCGGCGGCGACCAGCCTACCATCACCGATGCGATGGCGCTGGTCCTCGCCGCACTCGCCCTGATGGGCCTTTCCATCTTCGGCCCTGGCATCGCTACCGGCCTTGTCTCGGGCGCGCCCCAGCTCGGTGCGGGATCGGCCGTCGGCACAGGCCTCGCCGTGGCCGGCATCGGCGCCGCCGGCTTCATGGGCGGCCGCGCGCTTTCCGGCGCCGTTCCGGGTGCTGCGCGAGGAGCGGCGACGGTCGGGGGCGCAGCATCCTCTGCTTATTCCATAGGCGCTGAAACCTCTGGCAAAACCGGTAGCGCAGCAATTCCCGCTGGTGTCGGCGGCATGATCGGCGCAGGCAATGCGCTCGCTGGCCAAGGTCTACGGGCGATGGAGCGGCGGTCCGTCGGCGCCCTGCGCACGAGTGCTGACACCGGCGCTGCCGCGGTGCGCCGAGCCGCCGGACAGACTGTTCCCGGCCGTGCCGATTTCGTCGACTCCGGCGGAAGCGCGTCATCCTCACAACCCGAATGGGCCGCTCGTATGCGCAGATCCCAGACGATGAGCCACGGCGCCACTACTGCCGCCCATGTTATCCGGTCCGGCGATCAGGGCGGTGGCGGCTCTTCCGTTTCCCTCCAGCAGGACGACCGCCGATGATCTCCCTCTTCCGACGTCCCCAATCCCATTACGGCGAAACGCCCGAACCTGTGACGCCATATCAAAAGGCCGGCCAGGTCTGGGACGAGCGGCTCGGCACCTTCCGCGTGCAGGCTAAGAATTGGAGACTGATGGCATTTGGATGCCTGTTGCTCACCCTCGGCTTTGCCGCTGCGCTGGTTTGGCAATCAACGCGCGGTACCGTTGTGCCTTGGGTAGTCGAGGTTGACCAACACGGCGAGGCCCGCACCGTGGCGCCCGCCATCGCCGACTATAATCCCACCGACGCGCAGATCGCTTGGCAGTTGGCGCGGTTCATCGAGCAGGTCCGCTCGATATCGGCCGACGCCGTGGTCGTGCGGGAAAACTGGCTCGACGCTTACAACTATACCACCGATCGTGGCGCCATGGCGCTCAATGACTTCGCCCGCTCGAGCAACCCCTTCGAGCGTGTCGGTCGCGAGCAGGTCGCCGTCGAGGTGTCGAGCGTAATACGTGCCTCGGAGAGTTCATTCCGCATCGCTTGGACCGAGCGCCTTTACGAGAATGGTCAGCTCGCTCGCACCGAGCGCTGGACCGCCATCCTCACTGCGATCATTCGCCAGCCCCGCACCGCCGATGCCCTGCGCGCCAACCCGCTGGGCCTTTACGTCAACGCCATCAACTGGTCGAGGGAACTCGGACAATGACTATCGCAAACGCCTCTCACCTCAAAAAATCCGCTCCCCTGCTGGCTGCTTTAGCCGTTAACCTAGCACTGACGGGCTGCGCCACAAACCGCACCTATATCCCGCCCGAGATCGACTATGATGACATGGCCCCGGCAGTGCTCACTGTCGATCCGCCAGCGCCCGTGCAGGTGGTCGAGCTCCCGACACCTCTCCCATTGCCCGGTCAGCTTCGTCCACTCGATGGGGAACGCGAGCCTGATGATCGTGATCCGGCAGATCGTGTGCTCGACGCCAATGAGGAAGCGCGCATGGAGCCGACCCAGGACGGTTACATCAACGCCGTGCAGGTCTATCCATACTCCGCTGGCGCGCTCTATCAGGTGTACGCTGCCCCCGGCCAGGTGACGGATATCGCCCTGCAACCCGGCGAATCTCTGGTCGGCGCCGGTCCGGTCGCCCTTGGCGACACCGTGCGCTGGATTGTGGGTGACACGGAGAGCGGGGCGGGGGACGCAAGGCAAATCCACATTCTCGTAAAACCGACGAGGCCGGATCTGCTCACTAACTTGATCATCAACACCGACCGGCGCACCTATCTGGTCGAGCTCAATTCGACTGAAACCGCCTACATGGCGCAGGTGTCGTGGCAATATCCCCAAGATCAACTCATCGCCCTGCGCCAGCAGAATACCCAGGCACAGGCCCAGACGCCGATCGCCGAGGGCGTCGATATCGCCAGCCTCAACTTCCGCTACGCCATCGAGGGCGACAGCGCGCCGTGGCGACCGTTGCGCGCCTTCGACGACAGCCAAAGGGTGTATATTGAGTTTCCGTCAGGCATCGCGCAAGGAGACTTGCCGCCGCTGTTCACCATCGGCCCAGCCGGTGGCACCGATCTGGTCAACTACCGCGTGCGCAACAACTATATGATCGTCGACCGGCTGTTCGCCGCCGCCGAACTTCGTCTCGGCGATGGCAATAGCCAACGCATCGTCCGTATCGTTCGCACCGATGGACGTCGGCCATGAGCGAAGCGCCGGACATTCGAGCCGAGCTGCGCTTGCAGCCCGAGAAGCCGAGGGTCACGCGGCTCTCGCGCCGCGTCATCATCGGCCTCGCCGGCGTTTCCGGGATCGCGGTACTCGGAGCGCTCATCTGGGCGCTCGATACCAATCGCCGGAGCGCAATTCCGGAGCAGGAACTCTTCAGTATCGACAACCGGCCGACCGCCGAGGGCCTGAACACACTGCCGTCCGACTATGCGGGCATTCCCCAACTCGGCCCGCCGCTGCCCGGCGATCTCGGCCGTGCCATCCTCGAAACCCAAGATCGCGCACAGCCCCCCAACGTTCCATCCTTCCAACCTCCAGAAATTGACCGCGAGGAGCAGGCGCGCCTTGCCGAGATCGAATCCGCCAGGCTGAGCCAGCTGTTCGTGGGCGCCAATACCGCCGTTTCGACGCAGAGTCTGCCATCGCTTCCGCAGCTCACCCTGCCCGATCTGATCGCGCCGGTCGCTGCCGCTTCGCCCCTGCCGCTCGACGCCGGAGCCGCCCAGAACATGCAGGACCGCAAGCTCGGCTTCCTCACCGGCGAGGTCGACAGGCGCGCGGTCAGCGACCAGCAGCTCATGTTGCCCGCCTCGCCCTATCTCGTTCAGGCTGGCGCGATCATTCCGGCAGCGCTCATCACCGGCATACGGTCGGACTTGCCCGGGCAAATCACGGCCCAGGTCACGAGCCCGGTCTATGACACGCCGACCGGCCGCTATCTGCTCATCCCGCAGGGCGCGCGCCTTATCGGCCGCTACGATAGCCAGATCGCCTTCGGGCAGTCCCGTGTCCTCCTGGTGTGGGACAGGTTGATCCTACCCAATGGACGCTCGATCCTCCTCGACAACCAGCCGGGCACCGACACGATGGGCTTTGCCGGGCTCGAGGACGAGGTGGATTATCATTGGGGCCGCATCTTCCAAGCGGCGGCGCTTTCCACCCTGCTCGGCATCGGTACAAATCTCGGATCATCGGGTGAGGAAAGCGAGATCGTCGCCGCCATCCGCGAAAGCGCCCAGGGCACCGCTCAGGACGTCGGCCAGCAGATCGTGCAGCGCCAGATCAACATTCAGGCGACCTTGACGATCCGGCCGGGCTTCCCCGTGCGGATTCTGGTCAATCGCGATTTGGTGCTCGAGCCCTACCAAGGATAAGGAGATCGTCGTGAGCAAGCTCAAGCTCGGCCCGATCGTTGACGAGAAGCCGGTCAAGCTCTCCGTAGAACTGCCGGCCGCCGTGCATCGGGATCTGGTCGCCTATGCCGAGGTCCTTGGGCGCGAGACGGGGCAAACCGTCCGCGAGCCGGCAAAGCTCATTGCGCCCATGATCCAGCGATTCATGGCGACGGATCGCGCGTTTACGAAAGCTCGCCGCTGACTCGCAGAATTTTTGCTTTCCGCTAGGCAAAAGTATTCTTGAAATTCAAATACCGGATTGAGAAAAAAGCATTTTTCGAGCAATGATTTTTTCAGTTTATCGGATCGCCGTGTTGCCAGAAATTCCTTGAAGGGGTCTTGTCGACAAGTGGGTGTTGGGATTCTTATAAAAATTGCACGATTCGCGTGTTCTCCTGACGCAATTGGGACCAAGATATCTGATGGGACGATAAGCGATAGTCGACATTGCATTCTCGACCCAAGGCCTGCGAACGCTCTGCCAATCTTCGGCGGTTGCGGAAAACAAGTTGGGAGCCGAAGTGGCCGGATTGTTGCTCTCACGACTGGCAGACCTGCGGGCGGCAGGCTGCTTTGGGGAGCTTGTCGGTTTGCTGCCTATGGCGGTGGACGACGCAACAGGCATAGCTGTGATCGCGTTGGATGCAAACGGCCCTGCATTGCACGTCCGCGTCAATCATCCCGTTTGCCCGCGGCATGAAGGCGGTGCAGTTGACTGGCAGCGAGTCACCCGCATTCAGATCCTCAGAATTGAGGTGGCTACATGAGGGTAGAAAAAGTGTTTGAACCAAGCTGGGCCTCCCCTCCTGGTCACACCATCGCGGATGTGTTGCATCGCAAGGGGATCGACAAGGAAACGCTGGCTGACGCAGCCGGCGAGCGACTCGAAGTGATCGAGGACTTGCTGGCAGGTCGGGCAAAGATAACCAGGAAAATCGCCCAGACGCTTACCGAACACCTCGGCGCCAGCGAGTCATTCTGGCTTGATCGGGAAAACCAATATCAAGATGACCTTACACGCCGCCGGTTGCTGGTTGATGACGACATCATGGCGTGGCTGTCGGAAATTCCGGTTACAGAACTGATAAATCTGAAGTGGGTCCCTACCGTGGAGCGCCCAGCCGACCGGCTAGGCGCAATCCTAGCCTATTTCGGCGTTGATAGCGTGGATGGCTGGCGCGACTCCTATCGAGGTCTGGCGTCGGCAGTGAGCTTTCGTACCTCACCAATCTTTGGCTCTCATCTGGGCGCAGTATTGGCGTGGCTGCGCAGAGGGCAAATCCTGACGGAAGGGCAAAGGAACCGCCCGCTTTCGGTGCCTCGGCTCAAGGAACTCCTGCCCGAAATGCGCGCCTTGACGCGCGAGAAATCGACCGAGAAGTTTGTTCCTGCGCTCCGTGCCCTCTGTAACGAGGCAGGAGTTGCCTTTGCCGTGACCGCCACTCCAAGACGCTGCCGGGCGAGCGGCGCGACCTGGATAACGGCCACAGGCACGGGCATGTGTCTGTTGAGCTACCGATACAAGACCGATGACCAATTCTGGTTCACCTTCTTTCACGAGATGGGCCACCTCGTCCTGCATAGTGAAAGATCGCTCTTTCTGGAGGACGGTGACGAAATCCGCACGTCGGATGAAATGGAAGCGAACGATTTCGCAGGGAAGATTTTGATCCCTGACGGGTGGAAAACGGTTCTTGAATCCGCTGACAAGAGCCACAAGGGCATCATTCGTCTGGCGCGTGAAATTGGCGTATCGCCCGGCATCGTGGTGGGTCAGATGCAGCATTCAGACCTATTGCCGGTGACTTGGCTGAATAAGCTCAAGCGTCGACTCGACTGGCCTGCTACCCACTGAAGCGCTGATAGGAAGCCGGCGATTTCTGCCAGTTGCAGATAGAATCCTCCATAACCTGCATCCCGAGCCCTAAATCGTCACCAAGCTTCGTTACCCATTGATCGGCCATTGCGGAGGACAAGTTTGCAACGCCGAATAGAAGGCGCGCCCCCGCGAGTGGGCCTGTTGCTCCTGCCATGAAGGGGGAGCCCGGTTCGATGGGACTGACGCCGAGCTTCCCCAACATCGTGAGGTGATCGAACTTCGCCAGTCGTCCAAACCGCGTGACTGCGTTCATTCCACGGTACAATTCCGCGAAGGTATCGCGCGGATTCTGGCCGACCTGAAGATGTATCGCCCGGATCATATCGGCATGCGTCCCTAACGGCAGCACCCACCCCACATAGCTGCCAACGACACCTGCGATGTGATCCAAACTTTCGTATTTTCTATGATTACTGAAGCGGCGCGGTACCCCATCCGCTTTCATGAGCGGGATGACCTGCGCGATCCACTGCGTGAACAATGGTAAGTCCTGGCTCACGGCCTGCCACGTCCAGAAAGGGGGCATTCCCAAACGGCCATAAATATCGCGGCTCAAGCGCCATCCATCGACCGTGTGCTTTCCGAAATGAGTAGCGAGGAAGACTAGCCAGTTAGCATTGTCCACGTCGCCCGCTCTATTGCTGAGGACGGCAGCGCGCAGCGGATCGAAAAGGTCGCTCGACGGGTCGGCGCGAAGCGGCGAATGCTCTGCATCACGTATGTAATGTGCGTATCTTACGCGCCTGATGCTGTCCACCATCTGGGCCGCCAGGGCCGCCGCGTGTTTAGGTGTTGATAGTCCGGGCAAAGGACGCTCGGTATAGCCGAGAAGCTGCCCGGTGAGCTGTGCCAGCCTCGCCTTGTCTTCCTCTGTCGCCACTATGCAAGCTCCAGCAAACTGCCCGGCATCGGCTGAACCCTCGATTCCCGCCGCCTGATATAGTCCGCATATACTTTGGAAGACATGGAATTTTTTAGTTGGACGACCTGCCGGAGGTCGCTGTGTGGCAGATGGCGCCTACCCCGCGTAAGCGCAAATATCTGGAGCAGCGAACCGAGATCGCTCCAGAAGGGCGGCATCTGTCCTGCAGGAAGCGTGCTCCCTTTTCTCAGGGCTTCCTCGAGCGCGATAAGTTGCCGAAGCGCCGGCCAGGGATCGCCCGAAGGCATTCTTGGCATTTCAATCGGAGATTGCCAGCCTTCCCCGAGGTAGGCTTGGGCATCCGCTCGATTGCTATCATAAAGGTGCAGGCTGCCAACCGCGTGTGAATACGCTCCCACCTGGAGCCCCGACGCCTGCGCGAATATCTCCTGGATCATTGTGAAGCAGAATATGTCGTGCGGCATTCCGATGAAGGCATCGTTTGAACGCATGCTGACGAACATGTCCAGCTTCCCGCCGCGCCTGAAGAACTGCATGGTGCAGGTGCAAGGGACATCCTTGTAATCCTGGGTGATGTCCTCCGCGCTGAATAGCTGGATCACGGCTTTGCGCGAGTCGTCTCGTGAAAGAATGTCGAGGACGTTTTCGACCTGATTTACACCGCGCAGACCGAACAGCCGCGGGCCGTATGCGCCGTGGACCGTCCCATCCGTTTCGGCGAATTCGCCGTAATCCTTGAGGTAATACTGGATGCTTTCAAGGTCGTTTCTGCCGGACAGATACCAAAGCAGCTCACCCAGGCAGCTAAAGATCGTACCCTTAGTTTCGGTGCTGCTTAGGCGAGCCCTCGGATTGGACAGCTTCAGTAGAGCCCCGCGGACTTCTACCGCGTCACCTTTGGTCGGCCTTATTCTGTCACGGCTCTTCAGGAGCTTAGCGAGCACTTTGTTCAACAGGTCATCAAGTGTGCCCGCAGTTACGTACATCTATGTTTGATCCGTTACTCACCAATTTGAAGTATAAATAAGCTTTTCAATTTAGCAAGATTGTGTCCCAGTTGGTGGTGTGCTGAGGCTGGGCCTCGAGGCTTCTCCGGCATGGGCAGGGCTGGTTAGCGGGTCAAGGCTGGCAGATTGACGAGAGGATCATCGCTCAATGGGGCGACGGATTCCAGTGTCATGTGTCGCGCCCTTTGGACGGCCCGCTCATCTTTCTGTTCGAGCAGGATGGCGCCGACTAGTCGGATGATGGCTCCGTCATTGGGGAAGATGCCCATAACCTCAGTGCGGCGCTTGATCTCGCCATTGATCCGTTCGTGTGTGTCAGCCTGTCACCCCTTGATATGATGATCGCGCCCATGCCGTTGCGATGAACGATGTCCTCGTTACCCGCGATAGGGCGTTTTCGTACATCGCCGATCCGCTCCGTGCGGAAGATTGGGCCGACCCCAACGTTGACGCAAACCGGCCTCCCGATTTCCATGATCGCTGCAGCCCCCTCCTGATCGTTGTCTCCACTTTGTCACGCGAGGGCGGGCCTATCCGTATCAGGAGCGCCCTACTTCAATGCGCTGTTGATCGCCGTCAGAAGTTTCGCCCACGCGGCTCTTTCCATTTCCGTGAGATCGTCCGCGGTGTGATCACGCGTCCAGCGAACATAGGCCTTGGCCAGCTTGTACTTGGAGAACGCCTGCCCACCCACTTTTGCCAGGATGTCGACCAGTGGCTTGTCCGGCGCGGCTGTCGCAGCTGCCAAGGCGTCGATACCAAGGTCCGCCTTAGCGATCTGCACCAACGTGTGGCGCAACAAATCTTCGATCTCTGCCTTCTGTATCTTAGGGGTGGTGTAGTCTGCTGTGCGCAGAATACGCTTGGCACCCAAACGGTGAACCAGAACTTCCTGGTTGGCTGCCTGATCGCCGGCATTGTCCGAGTCGAGTAGAGCCGCGACCTTGAGATTGTGCGACGTGAGGATGGTGGCGAAGTAGACGACCTTGCTAGCGGTATTGCTAGGAACGAGGGCGATTTTGTCGTTGAGCGACGCGAGACCACTGTTCCCCAGTAGCGCCGAAGTGGCTTCGACGTACCAATAGTCCGTTAGTCCCTCGCAGATCAGATTGCGCTGGTTGGAGAACAGGCTCTGTGCCAAGTCGTAGCCCAAGGCTTCCTGAAGCGGCAGTAACGCCGCCGGATCCGTCGACGTAACCGACGTATGCACCTTAGTGCCGGTATTGCGGTCCACCATTTCCACGACGCGCACGATGTCGAGTTCGTCCGGTCCAACGAGGAACGGAGAATGCGTCGTGTAGATGGTCTGGTTCTTCTCGGCCAGCTTGCTTACGGTCTCTCGAAATTCGCGCTGCTTGATCGCGTGCAGGCTAACTCCAGGTTCATCGAGAAGCAGCACCGTGTTCGCATGCGCGCTGTCGGCCTCGGAGAAGAATACCACGAAGAACGATACGAGCCACTGGAACCCCTCGGAGCGCTGGTCCAGTTCGACCTCGACGCCTTCACTGTCCTCAACCACGACTTTCAGATACTGGCCATCGACCTCAAGCTTGAGCTTGCTCGCCTCGCCCTTCTCCTGGTTTGGATTCCAGACTTCGCGTATCTCCTTGGAAAGTCGGATGCTGGCCGCGTTGAGCTGGTACTTACGATTGTCAAGTTGCTCTCGATACCGCTCCAGCGCTGCCGCATCGTTTCGCCCGGGTTCCTCTGCCTTTCCAAGGTCGGAGAGTTGGCGGGCTGAGAATCCGAGCAACTTGAGCAGGCAATTGTTGCCGTAGTCGAAATATTCGTCGTCGAGATTGCCGGCCTCAGTCCGCGCAGCGAGATGACCCAGATGGATGTTGGGCCTGACCCTGAAGATATTGCTGAAGAGCACGAACTTTGGCATCCGCGCCTTGAGCACACTCAAAGTGGTGACGTAGTCGTCCCAACTCTTAACCTTTTGATAGAGCTTCTTGCGTCGCTCGTTCTCTCGTTCGTTGTCCTCGTCGATCAAGGGTATCGCAGCTTCGAGCCAAGCGAGCAGCTTCGTGGCATTGTCTCCGAATATCTGCTTGTCGTCGCCCCATCCTTTCACGATTGCCGCTAACTTCGCGGATTGCAGCTTGGCGTCCTCAGCAGCATCACGGTCCAGATGTGCAGCCAAACGCAGCAGATCGACCTTTACTCCTCCGTAACTCGTATAGGCCGGCGGCTTCGAAAGGCCCCACGTGAAATCATTGCCGAGCGTGCGGGTGAATTCAAATATCTGCCCTTTGACACGTAGCATCTCTGGTATGGCGGCAAGATCATCGGCTTCGAGCTCGAACCAACCCTTAACGACCGGAATCTTCTTAGGATTTGCACGCCCAGTGGCAATGTCGTTATAGAGAGCTCGGGGGTAGTCGCGCAGCGCATTGAACGGCTTCACGTCGTCGGGTGGATTCAGGTGCTGCAACGCCTGTAATAGTGCCGTTTTTCCGGCCTCGTTCGGGCCTACCAGGATCGTTTTGATCCGTTCGATCTCAAACTCACCGCTATCCTTGATGCTGCGGTAGTTCTGCACATGTGCTTTTATGAGTTTCATAGCCCCCTCGTCAGCTTCCATCCTAGACCAAAATACATACAAGCTTTGATCAAGCAATGGAGGATAGTTGGCTGCAATCGGGGCAATTATCTGGGCGCCCCTTTGTCAATCGAGACTTGATGCTCGAGCCGTATCAATAGGAGAGACACAAATATTACCAACCTCAAGCTCGGCCTGATCGTTGACGAAAACCCGTCAAGATGATCATCGACCTGCCAGTCGCCGTGCGCCGGGATCTGGCCGCCTATGCCGGGGTGCTCGGCGGCGAGACGGGCCAGGTAATCCATGCCCCCACCAAGCTCATCCCGCCGATGGCAGAGGGGTTCATGGCAACGGATCGGGCGTTCGCCAAGATGAAACGAACGTCCTAGGTCCGGCCAGCTCGCCGTGTCGTTTACCGCACGGTCAGCACAGATACCGCGCCCGCGTCCTGGGAGGCGCGCGGCCGGATGAAAATCTCGACGTCCTGATCGAGCAGGGTCAACAGCTCCATGAGCTTCTCGACCGAAAAGTCATTCAGCTTGTAGCGGGACAGCGCCGAGACGCGCGGTTGTGGAATACCGAGAACAGCCGAAGCCTCAACCTGCTTCAGCTTGCGTTCGGCAATCAACTCATTGAGCGCCATTGCGAGGCGTGTCTTGGTCTGACGCTCCTTTGCATCGGGCAGGCCGAGATCGGCGAATACATTGCTGGTGCCGCGCGTGATATCCATGCTCATTTCCGCTTCCCCTTTCTCTCGGGGCTGTCCTTGGTCAACTCTTCATAATCCGCTTGCGCCCGCTTGAGGCGTTCACGAACGAGATCCACGTCCCGCTTATCGGTCCTGATGCCGGAAGGGGACTTCTTCTGAAAGGCATGCAGGACATAGACCGTCTCGGCGAACCGTACGGTATAGACGGCCCTATATGTATCGCCATCGAAGCGCTCCACAATCTCGAGGACGCCCGCGCCTTCTCCTTTCCAAGGCTTTGCGTCGGGATGCTTACCCCCCAATTGCGCCAGCCCGAGCGCATATCCGATATCGCCTATGTCCGCCTCGGGAAACGCCAATAAATCCGCCTTCGCCGAGCCGACCC
>CENV01012047.1_pt1 | contig 40849 bp, 44 predicted proteins | sample 530231 | NCBI WGS metagenome assembly CENV01 (sample SAMEA2619815, study PRJEB7988) | marine metagenome | biome: marine biome (ENVO:00000447); feature: surface water layer (ENVO:00002042); material: "saline water (ENVO:00002010), including plankton (ENVO:xxxxxxxx)" | depth 5 m
ACAATCCCGCCGCTACCGTGGACTAATTTTGCACCGCCGCTCTCAAGCATGCTCAGCAAGGAGGGCCTGTGACAGACCAAGCGACCTTCGACGCACTTGCAACTGTAAGACAGTTTCGATGACCAAAAATCCTTTCCAATATCCAACTCGTTTTAGAAAGGATTCTTTGCCAAAGGCTGAACAGCATTTGCATCGGACCGCGCGCTCGACGGTCGGCGTGAAACGGGTGGCCGCTCCGTTTGATGGCCGCATAAAGGCTGGCGAGAAATGCGAGCGATGAGCGCAAGCAAAAATGCCAACCTGACCAAATCGGCGTGGGCAGCGCAGATTCGGAAGCTAAAGCGCGTTAACTTCACTTTCCTTACATTGCGCGAAAACCGCGAAATGCCATGTTCCGATAATCGAAAGTTATCGGAACATGGCTCTCCGCGGGATAAAAATATGCCGTTTTGGAACGGCAGCAACCGCCCTCCTTCCGGTCGTCCGGACGCACTTTGAAAATGCCCAATAGCTGCCGTTCGGTCTTGGCCACCAAGCTTGTGAGGCCGCATTAATTGAGATGATCCAGGATCGGAATGGCGACTAACATGCTCGAGCTGTCACCCGCTGTTCCCGGCATGAAAGTTGGGTGCAGTCGAGGTGGCAACCTTGCGGGCTATCACATTACCAACGAACCGCACTGCCGCGTTCCTCGCGGATATCATCGTCAACAAATAGCCTATCAGGCAGACGCCTGTGATCACGGCCGCGTTGGGAATTAGCCATCCGAAAACCACTGCGAGAGGGGGAGTAATTATCGCAAGCAAGAGTAGAAGTGCCGTACTGTCGCGCAGTGCCAGAAATCGGTGGTGATCATCAGCTATCCCTGCGTCACCTTCTACAGCTTTTAGCCAGCTATACCACTCGGCATTTTCTTGGCTCGGCTCCATGTGTTCGACAGGGAGGAGGCTCCGCAGTTTAGCCTGATCGATCCGCTCATCTCGTTTGGCCACCACGGAGAATGCTCGGAAGCCCGGTGGTCGGTTATTCAAGCGCCAGAACACGACGGCTTCCTTGGCCGCACGCGGAAACAGATCCTGAATGATCAGGAATGCAACGCCAGCAATACCGGCCACGCCAGCATTCTTCAGCGTCGAGTACACTGCCTCTATGCCCATCCAATCGATAAGACCAACCGCGGTGGCGTAAAGGGCGACAATTGGAAATAAGTATTTAGGTGCAATTCCTTTTTTTAGGGAGTTAGCCATTTGCCACCTCAACATCTAGTGAAAATCCGTCAGCTTTGGCCGTTCCGATGAACCCTCGGAATCGAGTTGGCGTGCGAATTATCATCGCTACTGGGATCAGCTGGCTGACCGCCAATCTTGCAGCAGTTTTCAGGTCTGTCTGCGATTCACCGCTATCATTGAGGTGATTGTGCCACGTGCCCACGGGGTACAGGGCGCCATGAGCCTTTTTGCTATAGTGATCGATGGCGTCGGTCAGGCCGATTTCGCCCAGAACAAACTCATTTGGCGCGCGAGTGCTATCCGATGGCGCTGGCAGGATATCGACAATTGTAAAGGTGTCGGCAAGTTCGGAATACCGCCCGATAAGGACACCTCCGGTTTCCACTCCTGGGTAATCGGCAATATCTTCGTCGATAGCCTGGGCGACACGGTCAGATATCCGGATCTCGCTGCCAGCAATCGTCGACACAACGACAAACGCCTCAACATCATGCTGCTGCCAGCTTTGGTTCATGGTGTCAGGGTCTATGGAGCCAACCTCGATTGAACCAAGTGTAGGGGCACCCTCGTCTACAATCTTCCCAATTTTAACTGCCAAGACTGCAGCAGACGACGACAAGAAGGCGTCAGACATAGGGGATGTGATGGCGCTGCAGCCTTGCCCAATCATGACTGCCTGGCCCTCTGCCGAGAACACCTTGTCGGAAAGCTTCGGCTCTTCCGCAAACAATCGGAAACTTTCCGCTTGAAGGTCCAGGATACTGGGATTTTTATCTTTGCCCTCGGTCATGAGGTGACCCACTTGGCCGCTGCCATAAAGGCATGTCTCGATGGCACGTGGTCGTGATGCAGCCGAACTGCAGCACAATGCTTCCGTCAATGTGGGAGAGCCGGTGGTGTTCACCAATAGATCGAGTTTGCCCCAGAACTGCTTTTGATCTTTTTCTGGTCCATCCAAGCACAATTGAGAGGCATCGCCACTTGGCGCCTGACCTGTTATGCCGAACTGTGCAAGTGCATGCCCCAGCTGCTTAGCTTTTCCCGGTTCGATGTGAGCCTGTGTGTTGAATGGGTAGAGTGCATGTCGCGCAAAATTGTGAGGTAGCATCACTCGATTGTCGAGGATCAGGTCCGGAGCGCTCGCTTGCCGCGTTAGATGCAGGGCGATTTTTGATCCGAGGCTTCCGCAGCCGATCAGTCCCCATTTCTGCTGATCGATTGGCTCCGCAAGCCCAGAAGCACGCCTCATTAAGCTCGGGCTCATGTCGCTGCGGTGCATTATAAGGTTCACCTTTGTGGCGGCATCGAAATCTAATGCCGAGTGATCGTTGATGGAAATCTCGTAAAGGCAGAGTTCAAGATCTGAGGTCGAACCGATGAGGTTGACGGGACGTTTAGCCAACAGACATATGCCTACCGTGAGCGGTTGGGCCAATGCAGCTTCCAAGTAGCGCTGGCGCAGAAGCGTGAGTTTCGACCGCAATCCTTCGCCACAACCCAACCCGTTGGCTCGAGCAACGAGATCCTTCAATGTGCTGACGTTCTCTGGGCGATATTTGTCGGCCAAGAACGGAGTGCCATCTGGGCGCTTTCCTGACCATGCCACCAAGCCTATCGCGGTGTAGCCAAGACGTTGTTCGACATCTTTCGAAAGGGGTGTCTTGAGGGCAATTTGTCGAACGCCAGGAGACCAGAGGTGATAAAACTCATCTCTTGCGATCAGCATTGTCTCGATGAAAGCGCTGTTCGAGGTCTTGCTGGGGAGCGCACGAACAGCTGCCTCATCGAGAACCCAGAGATTGTCTAAATGATCACGCCGCACGGGCTCCCAGCCTTGGCGGGGGTCGATCAGACTGAACTCAGCGGCTTTTGACAACCAACGCGAGATTTGATCTGCGACCCCATACATGCCACGGAGTCGCAGAAACTCATCAGGGTCACCATCGACATAACAAGGGACCGGGGAAACCTCATCACTTCCTGGCTGGAGATGGGGATGCGATCTGTCGAAATCATTTCTCAAAAATACGCCTGGGGCCCGAAACGGATAGTCAGGCCCAAAGGTGAAGGTCACAGGTTCAGACGCTAACACGCCTGAACCGCTCTCTCCTCTGGCTTTCGACCTGTTGCCCAACGCGGTGTCGAACATCGTTAATACATCTACAGAATTTTCGAGCCGTTCGACTTTCTTGACTGCCGCCATCGGATGAGCGTCAATTTGCTTGATCGCTCTTTCGATGGCGGTCTCCGATCCCAACGCCACGCTCATTCAAGCATCGCCGTGCTTGAATGGCTGACTGCCTAATGCTGTCGAGCTACCAGCCGCTGCGCCAGTCCCAATTCCTGCGGCAACCGAGGAGCGATTGCCTTGGCTGCGACTCTTGGGACGAGGCCCAGTGGTCTTCACTTCGATTTCGTATGGTTGCGGCCCGGAAAGGTCTGCCAGACACTTGAAGTTGTCACTGCCAACAATGTCGACATACTCGCGCTTGGCGCGGATGCAGGGAGGATCGTTCTTGTCGTTTACGACCTTCTTGCTGCTTGAGATGATGAGGGCGCCTTCCCTGTGCTGACTCAGCGCATCTCTCGCCTTGTCAGATACCTTGGCATCTTCTCCCCGCTTGGACCAGCTATCGTAAGACAGCGAGTGCCACGAACAATGGTGTGGGGCTATCAGAACGTCATACTCGAGGGTCGAAGTATCATCCTTGTTGCGATCCCAAACGCGCTCCCAAATTGCCACTTCGGCATCGCCGCCGAACAGGAAATTGCTTTCGGCATCTGAGTTCTCAGGCGTCAGAGCGATATTGATGATCACGCTGGAATTGTTCTTTGACAGTGCGTCTTCCAGTTCGTCATCGTTGCTTGGCCCGATCGGAGCAAGCAGGTACCCACGGAAACCGTCGTCCCATGTGTCGTTGATCTGTCGAATTTCATCGTCGACCTTGATGACGATCTCTTCGATTCCATCAGTTTTGTCATCGATATCCTCACCAAGGATAAGGATGTTTTCACCGTCTGCGCGGGAGTATCCGTTCTTATACCGGTTCACCCTGCGTCTGGCTTCAGTGGCCCATGCCTGCGCATCCTTGCAGAGAGTGTGGTTTTTCGACCGGCGCCGAAACACAATCGGCGAGCTCCACATCTCGCGGATAATGATTTTGTCGTCATCTTCTGACCAATCATCTGGGTCGCCGAGGTGGAAATGCTCTCGAAGGCCGTGACAGTGGTCTTCATCAGGATGAGTTAACAGGAAAGCGTCGACATACAGTCGGTCTTCGTCGTCTCGCTCGAGCCGATCGCGCAACTGAGATGCTACGTCTGGCCTGTCATCGTCGTAATCGTCGGCCTGGCAGATGTTGATATCGACGAGAACCTTGTGACCGTCCGCGGTCTCGATCAAGGTCATGTCGCCATTTCCGACTTTGAAGTGTGTAGTTTGAGCTGTCATTGGGGATGCCCCTTTCTGTTCGATGTTGCCCTGTTGTCTTTTCTTTTTTGAGCGGCACCCCGGTTTACAAAATCGCCGAATTTGCACGCATTGAAGGACATGTGGGGATATGTCGCATTTGATTCAAGAGCTGTAGTTTACATTTTTTTGGTTTAGTGTGAGTTTTGTAAACCGAACCGGGAGATAGCTATGATTGGATCGCGACTACGCCGAGCGCGCACTGCATGCGGCTTGTCCCTGCGAAATCTGGCTGCTGCGATCGACGGGCGCGTCACGCCACAAGCGATCGGCAAATACGAACGCGATCTCGATATGCCGAGTTCGAGCGTGTTCACTGCCTTGGCAGCAGCGCTTTCGGTGTCCGTCGACTATCTGATGCGTGAAGATCAGTTTGAACTTGCAGGCGTCGAATTCCGGAAGCAGACAAAATCCAGCAAGGAAGAGGCAACGATCGAGGCGCGCACGATCGATATGGCCGAACGATATCTGGTCATCGAAGACCTCTTGAACCTCGGCAGTATGGATTGGGATCGGCCAAGGGGCTGGCCGTTTGCCATTGACGATCTCCGTGATGCTGAAGATGCCGCCAAGGCCGTACGTGAGCATTGGGACCTCGGTGAAGATCCCATTCCTCAACTCGCCGAACTTCTTGAAGAGCGAGGGGTCAAAGTGTTGTCCATGGACTTGACCGGAATTGATGGCCTGGCAGCCCAGGTTTTGCGCAAGGGCCATGAGGCGGCAAAGGTCATTGTGATCAAGCGAGAAACTTGGTCTGAACGGAAGCGGTTCAGCCTTGCTCATGAACTCGGGCACATGATGTTTGGCCGCTGTTCAATTGACGCTGAGAAGGCTGCGAATCGATTTGCCGGCGCATTCCTTGTTCCGGCCGACGCTCTGAAGAGCGAAATCGGCGCACATCGTACAGCGGTGAGTATAGGGGAGTTATCGGCGCTCAAGCGGAGGTACGGCGTTAGCCTTCAGGCCCTTACCTATCGCTGCAAGGACCTTGCGATAATCAACTCCTCGGCATATGCGGGTCTTTTCAAGATTTTCACGGAACGAGGTTGGCGCAAGCCGCCGTTCCAAGAGCCAGATAGCATTCCCTATGAGAACGAAGAACCTTCCCGTTTTGAAAGGCTTTGTCTGCGTGCTTTTGCAGAGGGTATCATTTCTCAGACTAAAGCATTAGAATTGCTGCGAGTTGGTCCAGACGTCCTGGAACAGAAGCTGAATCGCGAGGGCAATTGAGTTTCCAACATGTTGTTGTCGCAGAAACGTCTCTCCTGGTCAGCCTAGTCCAAGCTGATCTTCATCACCTGCTTCCTGCGTGTGGTCTTGTATTCCAAATTGCCGATCTAAACTGTAGACAGCTCTGCACTGCATCGAGGTCTGCTCTTGAAGATCACGGGGCGCTTGTGGTTGAGCTATCAGGCGAACAGCTTCGTCAAACGGTAGAGATCTTTCGATCTACGCAGGGTATTTGCGTAGGGGAAGCTGCCTCTCTGGTCTTGGCAGAGGCTGGTCCTTTTCCACTGTTGGGCGGCGGCCCCTCACTTCGAGCGATGCCTCGGGCGCAACAATGTGGATGTCATGATCGCCACTGGTTCCACGGCATTCTGCGAGAGCGCATACCGGCCGAGAACATCCCTCATGTCGAAGTCGCTCTGCGTAAGCGGGCAAATGTTGAGTGATATCGACAGTTCAATCTTGGAGCCGCAAGTCCTAGCTAAATCGTAGTTGCGGAATACGTCGCTGCCGCCTGGACTCATATAGGGCGCCGGAAGTCCGACCCTCTCATGGTGGCGAAGGTCCAGACCTGAACCGTCACCTAGCGGAAGGTATCGGTGACCAGCCGCTTCTCATGCATCCGGCGGACGCCGAACGCTGCGGGTGTCAACGCGCGCTCTAGCATGTGGTGGGGGTTATGGGCGCTTGCTTAATCGGGGTCGATGGCCTCGGACAAGTGTGCCGATATTCGTCCCGCATGCTGCAGAAGCTCATACTTCCAATGTAGTCCTGCCTGTACGCAGTCGCGATTGTCATCGAGCTCACCACCTCCAACATTGTTCGAGATGATTGGCCGACCGCATTACTAGACAGGAAGGGTCACTACGATCGGCACTTTCGGCAAGAACATCCGCTAACGGCAAGTCCAGGTCGACCCGACTGACCGCGTTGGAGCCAGATGCTTAACGGCAGGCTTCTATTTATTCGTGCAAGAACCGGACAGTCCGCTCTCGCCCCATACTTGCCGGGCAGCAACGCGTCCTCCGTTCTGTCGATTGGGACGGTGGATTTTTTCCTCTTAAGCCAACGCGGATTTCGGAACCGCCAGCGCATTCCGTTGTTAAGGGAGAGGCCCGGGGTTCAAATTCCCGCGGCAGCACCACTTAACCTCCTGAAATATTTATAGTTTTCTCGCCGCTGAGCACTAGGTGATACAGAGCGCTTTTTTCTGGGCAGCACATGGGTAGCACGTCGTTTTGCCTGTTTCCGCCGTCCCAAGGAGTGAGTTGCGACGTTCGACGAAATCGAAAAGGCCTGGTGGAATTGGGTAAATGAGAACTGCCCAGGCAAATCACCCAGGGCCCGAGGCCGATGGATGCAAGAGAACACCTTTACGTTTGACGGGACGACCTGGAACTCCGGTAAAACTGAGCGCACCACCTTCTCAGCGTTTCAAGGGGCAGACGGTCGAGAGAGATAACTCGAGACTATGGTGTTCCGACTAATCGGCGGAGCGACCCGAATCCGAACTAGGGACTGTACGATTAGGTTCGACCGACGAGGCGGTGATGCCATTCGCTGAAATCCGGACAGCGCGAATTAATGCCGAGACCGGAATAGGTCCAACATGCGCGGCTTCCACACCGGGCAGAATGTTTCTGTCCCCTCCGAAGGATTTCCAGTGGTCCAAAAGTTCGACGGCGCCGATGAGGTTCTGCGCCAATGCCGGGCGATCGAGCTCAAGCCATACGCTATGCCCCCACGCCGGCCGGTATGGCACGAAGGCGGAAATAGACGATACCGGATACCGTGCCGCATACTCGTCATGATCGAAGCCGGTGAGGTCGAATAGGCTTATAGCTCCCAAGGATCGAGCGAACGGATATCCCTTTTCGCCTGCCCCCGTATTGTAGCGGCCCTTGTCGGGGATATCGGGCTCAGACTGTATCTCGCCTGTCAGCAAGATCCCGGCAAAGCGATCATCACTGGTGTTGTGCCAGAGCCCACCAGCAAGCAGCGAATGCACCTCATTCCGAAACTGAATAGTGCTCATCGGCTGTCGCTGCCATCCTGCAATTCAGCGGCCATTACTCGGTCACCCCCCGCGCGCCTCATTAGCCGCCGCCGCGTTCTTGAACACTGTGTCACAGCGGCGCTCCCTCTGCCGGCTTATGTTGACGTCAGTCGCACCACCATTCCTCGCCGTCCGGCCACCACCGCGCCAAGCGCTCTTCGACCAGGATTTCGCCAACGTCGCGCCCGTCGATACAGATGGTGCCGATCTCGCGCCCGAACCCGCCCTGAGAGCCCGAAAGCTCAAGGCTCCATGACCGGGTGTTGAGCAACTCGACAAGCCGGTCGGATGCTTGTCCGGCCAATGCCTTCTCACGATCGCCACCGCAGATGTTGGTTTGTGGCTCCGGCGTGTCGTAGCCTTCCATGCGGACGTTGACGCCCTCAATCCAGATCGTATCGCCATCAACCACACACGTCTTGTCGGCTGTATTGGGTTGGCCAGGTCGGCATTTTTCCCAATGAATTTCCTGGGCGTAAGTCGGGGCGGCGCTGAGCATGATCGCCAGTGCGATGATTGAAATTCTCACGTGGACCGCCCTACCATCTCCCAGACGTGCCAAACGATGTACGCCACTGCGCCTGCCGCCAAGAAAGTGAGCTGAGCGGTCGCCCACCCACTCATCCACCGGCTCCCCTTATCGCTAGCTTCGCGGATCACCTCGGTGGCCACCGCAATATTCATCGGGTGCGTCCCGACGAGCGCGTCACTTCCATCTTGAACTTTGAGCAGCCCCAAATTCGTGCGAAGACCTGCCCCAATCCAGCGCACGTACTTTAGGCCAGAATAAAAACTTGCTCCCCAACAAACCACCGCCGAAAGCCAAAGCCACATAGTGCTAGTCCAGGCGGCGCTATCCGTGCGCGCAACAGCGAACGCAATGGCTGCTCCGGCCGCGGCCATGAGAAAATAGCCGTATCGGTCCTGCGCAAGTGTAAACGCGCGAAATATCTCTCGTTCGGTTTCTCCGCTCATACCGCGCCGTCCGTCTTCTGGCCTACCGCAACGATTTTCAAAGCTCCATCGGGCAATGGCCGTTGCAGCGCCGCCGCCTCTTCCCAGGACGCGTTTAGCCAAGTCTCGATTTCGTCGGCCGCTGTCAGGATCACGGGCATCGCCTTCTCATGCACCTTGCCCACTTCTGCATTCGGCTCACAGGTGAGGAACCCATAAAGTTCCGTCGTCACCTCGCCCTCCTTCACCATACGCGTTGAGGTCCAATCGCGGACGTGAATGCCAGCAAAGAATGCAAGCGGGCGGGTTTCATCGAGCGCGAAGCATGTCGTGCCGTTCTTGTTACCGTCAGGGCCGATGGTGTGATCGAACTCGCTGAACGATGTGAAGGGCACCACGCACCGGTTTTCGACGCCCAGCCACCGTCGCCAGTGCGGGCTTTTGGTGTTGCGGATGTTGGTCACGCCGGGATCGGTCTTCTTGGCCTTCAACGCAAACTGCGGGCTCGGCATTCCCCACCGCGCCATTGCCAACTCGCGCTCGCCGTCCAGGTTGCGCACGATCGGCGCCGGGTAGTCTGGGAAAATGCCCGACATGGGCTCGAGATTGCCCACGCTGTCGGAAACGGTCACGGCGCGCGTCAGATCGATAATCGCCTGGCGGTTAGATGTATGGCTGTAAAGATTGCACATGGGCTCATGATCAAAGAATGGCGGACGGGCTATTGGTACTGGCTTTTCCTGGGGTGTCCAGCGCGTCCAAGAATGACCGCGGCCCCGATCCTTTGGATTGAACCAACAGCCGCCAAGAACGCTGCCAAAGCGTTCCGCTGTCTCTCGTTCGGCGAAGCAATACACGTTCCACCAGCGATCTTCGTAAAACAGAGAATGGCCCCGTAGGGCGGCTCCTAAGACAATTGCCCATCTCTCGACAACGACATGTGCAGGCAGGATGATCTGCCAAGGATAGTCACCGTCGACGCCCGCCGGTGTGAGTTCGCCTTTGCGTCGAGACATACTTCAGTTCCTTGCCCTCGGCTCGGCTATAGCATAGAGAACGTAACAAGAACATATCCCTCGATGAAGCTCAAGAACGGGCGGAGATACTCCACTTTAACCATCACTGAAATACCGTTTTCCGCGGATAGGAGATGCTCATGGCTGATACTTCGATCGAGTGGACCGATTCGACGTGGAACCCGGTAGCCGGGTGCACGATTGCGACGGCTGGCTGCACGAACTGCTATGCAATGCGAATGGCAGCGCGGCTCGAAGCGATGGGGGTCGAGAAATACGCTGGTCTGACCCGGAAATCAGGCGGACGGGCCAAATGGACTGGCAAGCTCGCTCTCGACCGTAAAGCGCTTGAGGTTCCAGCCACCTGGAAGAAGCCGCGGCGCGTCTTTGTGAACTCGATGTCCGACCTGTTCCACCCGGACGTGCCGTCAGAATTCGTGGCCGAGGTCTGGCAGGTGATGGCAGATACCCCGCGCCACACCTATCAAATTCTCACAAAACGACCCGAACGTATGGCAGAACTGGCGCGTGACCTTCCGCTGCTCCCCAATGTGTGGTTGGGCACCAGTGTAGAGGACGATAAGGTGCTATGGCGGCTCGAAGAGCTCCGAAAAGTACCGGCGGCTGTACGCTTTGTGTCTTTTGAGCCCTTGATTGGGAGCGTAGCAGGTGCCGTGCTGCTAGACATTCACTGGGCGATTATAGGTGGCGAGAGCGGTCCGCAGGCGCGGCCGATGGATCCTGTATGGTTGGACGAAATCCACGGAGCATGTCGCAGGGCAGGCACCGCATTCTTCTTCAAGCAGTGGGGCGGCAAGAACAAGAAGGCGACAGGGCGTGAGCTTCGCGGGCGCACATATGACGAGATGCCGGGCGTATCGGTAGCGCCTTAAAACAACTCTTGCTGGCCGGTCTCTGCCGCAACTTTCCAGAATTTGTGAGCCAGATCGTGTTTGGCTGCAAGCATCAGCCAATAGAGCGGCTGGTGGCGACTACCTGTAATCAGTCGCATCTCTGTCGAGGCTGCAACGCCAAGCGCCGCCACCAAACCTCGCCAATACTCGAAAACCTCCCGCCTCACGGCGGGCTGCGTTTGGTTCAAGTTGACCGCATCCCGCCAGCCAGGGGCAAAAGTCTCGAAGGCCCTTTGCTGACTGGTGATGTTGAAACCGAGATTCCTCTGAAGATCCATTTTGCTCACGTGAACGAGCATATCAATGCGTGTCAGCGACGATAGAGACCTCATCACCTCGAAATCAAAGGCCCCAAGATTATACGGATCGACGAAGGCAAAATGTAAGCCATAGGGGTTCAGGCGATGCTTTATGACCTTTACCGTGTCGACGGCCGCCCCGAGGATTGGGACGACAGGGGCGCCCAAGGCGCGCAATCGTTCAGTAGCTAGGTTGAGCCGCTCGCTGTCATTGTCAGCAACAAACATTGCAGTAAACGGCGATCCACCTTCAACGCTTTTGCGCCACGCGGCCACGCAACTGCCATCGATAAATTCGCCGGTTTTTCGGACTTTCGCTCGCCCAGGACCGCTGAACAGATCGATGTAAGTTGATCCGGCCTTTCCGGGACCGGACCATTTGGAGCGAACCATGCGCGACACGTCGATGTAACGGCACAGAAGCTCATGCTTCTCTTTTGCCCAGGATCCCACTACTTCAACACGCGAACCATCGTCGCCTTCAACTAGCTCGCCCAACATCTTCCTCCTCGACCATGATCCGCCAATCGCACCTCAATTCCTTCCGTTTGGCTAGGGGCGAGAGCCGGCATTCTGAAGGTAGCCACGCAGGTCTTCATTGCGCTGCGAAGTTGGCCATCCGAATTGGGCTCGAAGATTTCTTGCGAGTGCCAGCGCGTCGAGTGCATTGCCCACCGCGGCTTTGCGCTCTTCATCCATACCGATATCGGGGTCAACTTCGTAGGCGACCCTAACTTCCATATGTCGCTGATAGAGTGTTGCGGGTAGGTCTAGGCAGTCGTGAAGCAGTTGAGCGGGTAGCATCGTCCATTCGTCTCTCGGAGCGTCGAAATCGTCGAGTTGTTCTAACTCAAGCGTTGGGTAAGGCTCCCCGTAAATTTCTTGCTGGTAATCTGAATTGGCAACACCGTGCCACTGACGTTGCGCAAACCTTTCACATTCCAAAGCGAGTTGAAGTGCGAGGTGACGCCCTCGGCTATGTCTTGTTGCCAGCCAAACTAAAAAATCTACGACGCGGGCCAAAACAGCCGTGGCCACGCCGGTGCCGATAACTGCGACCCATATCTGCGCCTCAACTCCTAGCCACATCAATCAGTCCCTCGCTGTTATCGATAGTTCCATCTGGCTCCGCGAAGACGACGGGCGAAGGGCCGCGCCTAATCTACGCCGAATAGCCGGGCCAGGTGTGATCTGATTTCTCGTAGCTTGCGCAGTTGTGGTCCGCAATAAACTGGCCGTTTGCCTTATTCCGGCAGCGCCAGATAAGCCGATAATTTGCGTCGTAGAACTGGTCCCATGCGTAACCGTAGCGGCCGTAATAGGTGGGCGCCGAGTAACCCCCGCCGCTGTTGGCCGCAACACCGACCGCAACCACTGTCCCGAGCACTGCCAACCCGACCATAGCTCCCGTATGAGCGTCGACCTTCTGCTTACACTCATAATCGGCGATGCCGCGGCGCGACAACTCCTTGGCGATATCCGCATGGTATTGCGCGTCGTCCGTTTCAAGAAACGCCCTGCAAAGGAAGGTGTCTTGCGGCGCGGTCGGATCAGCATAGAAATTGGATTGTGTTGTTGCACATCCCGCCAGAAGTGATGCGCAGGCAAATATCGCGATCAGGCGCTTCATGATCTTCCCCCAAGCCCTCAATACTGGAAGGATAAAGGAAACTGTTGCATGAGCCAGCGCAAATTTAACGAATGGTTACTGCTGCCGACCGAAACGCACGATCAGTTCGGAGCGTCCATGATCAGATCTTCCAGGCTCGGCTCTGGCTCGTCGGTGGTCGCCACCGCGCCGCCAATCGTGCCCGTCGCAGTGCGGGAGAGAACCTGAACCAGCTTGCCCTCTTGCTGTGGCGTGATCCGGTTTGCCAGCGTGAGCAGCAATTCGAACAATTCCCGGTCACCGGCCACCGCTTGGCGGATCAATCCTTCTGCCCTGTCAGACGTCAAAGCCTCCAACAGACGGCGGGCACGTTGCGAGGCAAAGTTGGCCGTGAGCAACGATGCGCCGCTTGTGCCGCGTCCGGCCTGCGCACCCATGCGAGTGGCAACCGTTCTGACGATCATGCTGACCACCGAATTGGGTTCGCCTTCGATGACGCCGCCAACGCTGGGCAACTGCCCATGCATGGTCTCGAGGCGCGCAAGTTCGTCGGCAATGGCCGAGAACCGCGACCGCTCTTCCATCGAAAGCAGATTGTCGGCCACCGCCAGCACGCGATTATCGGATAGGGCGCTGCATGGCCCGGCCCGACCGAAGGGGCGCGCCGTCGTCGCTGAACGCGTTCGTGCGCGAGCGCTACATCAACTCATCAACGAAAGCACCCTTAAGACCATGAAAATCCTGCCCAGACGGGTCATTGGCCGCTTGCGCGACAAGCCGGGCCATCGCCGCCGTCTGTCCAGAATGGCTCATCAACCCCGGGGAAGGAGCACCCTGGGCGATCGGATCGAGAAATACCTCTCGCCCCGAGCGAAGCCCGATGCCTAGCCCTTACGACATGTATCGCGCGCCGATCGATAAGCGCGGCTGTCGTAATTGGGAATCAGCGGTGCGATACTGCCCCTCAGACGTGGAAGTCGCCACAATTGCCGATGGTTATGGGATGGAGGCCGCCCTTGAGCTGGGGTCACCTCGAGCAGGACACTCTATTAAGAGGCGCAGCGGGGACGAAAGATTATTCGAAGGACTGCCTTGTCAGTTTAGTCGACACATCGATTTTAAAATCCTTGGCTTGCGGCGAGATCGCAAGAGAGTTCGTGCATTGCTTCATTGGCCGGCGGCTGCAGATGAAACTCGGTCTCACAATACTCCCGCGATGACCACAGAACGCCCTCAGCGACCGTGACTTCATCCTCATCCGGGTAGGCCAACAGCGCGTTTAAATCCATTGCGAGGGGCATCAGGTCCCCATCGGGACCCAGCAATCGATACCCGGTGCCACAGAAATCGATCGCTCCCGTTTTCTCGTAAAATTCATCGACCGGTTGGATGACATCTAGGAAGGATTGGAAATCGGGGTGTCCGTCCATGGAGGCGGCGAACTGCCATGCATCACCGAGTGGGTCGACCGCATACACGACCGGCTTTATGTCCAAATTTTCGCAATTCCCAGCCACCCGCTCGACTGTCCAAACGAAACGCGCATACGCCGCAACATCCTCTGACATCGGGCTTTCGGTATCAGAAATCGAACTAAGCGCCTGGATCTCCAACGGAATGTTGACGGAGACCTCTTCCAAGAGTTCAGTGAGACCCTCTTCCTGGGCAAAAATCGGCGTCGATATTATTGAAACGAAAAATACTGTTGCCGTTCTCATGCATCCCCCCTTTCGACGACCCAATTTGTGCAAGACCCTCTTGCGCTTGTCTACCCATCGACATCATGATGTTGCGAACTCTGGAGGACAGATGAGAATTCCGCTCTTGGCAACAGCCTCATTTTTGTCGATCACTCCCGTTGTGGCCCAGGACCAAGCGTGGCCAGATCACATTATCTGTTCGGCAGGCGTCTACCATTATTTCATGCTCGATGGCACGGCGTCGTTCCGCACCGAGGGTCCATGGGAAAGCTGGATCGGATTCCGGTCGCCTTCCGGTTATGATTACGACTGCCGTGTTGAAGATGATGTCATCGCGTTCCGCTGGAACAATGATCGTGAGAACCTCGATAGCAGATCGACGACATTTGAAATCGATGAAGATATTTTGACCATCGAAGGCGACATGACCACTTACGATTATGAGCGAAACGGTGACGGTTGGCGGCGGCTCGACTAGTCGTCAGCATTGCCCGGGCGCACGCGGCTCACCAGCAACAGTGTATGCCGCAATCTGGACGCCGTTCATGAACAACCGGAGTTCTTCGTCGGACATGTTTTTCGTCATTGAATTGACACGTAGAAATCCACGCGTCGCTTAAGTCGATTGCGCTCCTGGTCCCGACCCTCATACTGCCGAACCCTCTCCATAGCCGCCTCGATTAAATCGTTGTCGGACGGATAGGCCGGTATCTCCAGTCGCGGAAATACCCCCGCGCAAAGTCGAGGGCTTCTCGCACACGACGGACAGCGAGAGACTTGCCGTCGCCCGCGATGATCTCGCGCGTTTTCCCGAGCGCGACATCCATATCGATAGACCGGCCCAATTCGTGTTCGACCATAGATTTTGCTACTGTCATGAGATCAAGCATGCGCTGCGCATAGTCCGAAAGCGGTTCATTCTGACGGCGATCGAAAGGGTCGTCAGTCGTCATCTTCAGGCGCCTTCTTTATGAAATCCGGAAGCTCTCTTGGTACGAGCGCTTGTCGTGGATCGCCGCCTCCCGCATGCACGTCACACAGCGTCCTTATCCAACCGCCATCCCTTATCTGCCCTGGCGCCCCACATTCCTCGCAGATGTGCTCTGACAGGTGTTCAGCGGCATCGACAATACGATCAAGGCGCGCAAGGGATTCAGGCGTCAATCCTGGACCAGCAGAATATGCAATCCGCAAGCCGCCAAATTTCTCTTTGACGTCATATGTCCACCAATCCTTGGCGCCAGCCTGGGCAGCCATCCGGAACACGGCATTGAGCAGGTCATACCAGCCGCCCCCGCAATCGAGAGGGCTACGGCAGGTATCGTAGTGATCGCGCAAGCCGTAGAGTTCATCGCGTGTTGGTAAGCATAGCTGACCGTTATTGGCATCAAACCGCGTCCATCTGGACCACAGGGTTTCCGCCAGTAAGCAGACCACATCCTCCCGCCTGAATGACGGTCTCGGGTGATATTCCGTTTTCGCCAGTTTCGACGGCAGCTCACCAGGATCGACGGAATACCTGATAGCGCCATCGTCGCCGGAGACCTTGAGCGTCGCCAGCCCTTCATCACCCGACAGGGCGGCATGGGCGATCGTCTGGAATTCTTCACGTGCGTTCATCGAACCCATCCTTTATGATATCTTGAAGCGGCCGCCCTAGGCGATAATACCGGCTGATGGTGCGGCACCACGTTTTGTCGTCGGCAATATGCAAGACGGCAGATGTCGTGCATGGACCGTCATCGATCGTCGGGTGGCCTTCCACAAATCCACAGATCCGCGACCCGCCCATCTCGCTTGGTGCCCAAGCGTCCAGCATTGGTGCCTTAGCCAACTGGTGGTATGTGGGCTCATGTCCAACCTTGATGGCTTCCAGTGCCGCCTGCGCCCGCTCCAGCTTCACACGAAGGGCATCGTCTTTAAGCTTATTCATGATCAAGATCCTTCCGCGTGAAAATCACAGAGCGATTTAAAATCCGGCCGTCCAGGGACATTTCCGTAATCACCGCAAACCCGACAAACCCGCTGCAAAACCAGCTGATGGGCAGCAGTCATAGACACAAAATCGGATGCACCCTCGAGCATCCAGTCGAACTGGTGCAGGCCCTGGCGGACAACTTTGAAGTTCTCGACAGTCACGCCCTTGTCTTCGAAGTCCCAACTCATCGTGAGAAACCAATCGGCCCATCCGGTCGGCAATCCGATCATCCGCCGGCGCCGGACACCTGGAAACTTCCGGATAAAAGCGACATCCCAAGTCGCCTTCAGGGTCTCCAGTCTAATGCCCTGCGAGAGCCGATGTTGCCGACCAGCCGCCATGGTTTCCACCAGCGGCAGCGCGATATCCAGCGCGGCATTCTGGGCGCTCTGGTTCAGGTGGTCTTTCATGTAATCGAGCCAGTCGTCACTCATTGCGAGCTCCCAAAAATCTAGCGGCACAGACCACCCCGATTTCGAGCAAAGCCCCCTCAAAAAGGGGCCGCCAGGGCTTACCGTCGGCAACCGCCAGGGCGGCACGAAGGTTACCTGGAGTCGGGTCTTCCTCGACCGCCAACAAGGCTTCTCGCTCCGTGCCCTCGGTAGTGTTGATGCACATGCTCACTGCGTAATCGAAAGCAGCGGCGGCGAAGGACGCGTGTTCTTGATCGGTCATTGCTACGCCCTCCCCATCATCTGAACACGACCCTGCAAAAGGATTTCCACGGCTCGCCGTAGCTTGCGCAGTGACCCGCCGCCCCACGCCTTGCGGACGACATCGAGCTCGTCCTGGGCAAGCGGTGGATGCCAGCGACTATCGACGCCCTGCTCGACTGCAATATCCTCAACGATGTGCTTCACCAGATCGCCGACGTGCTTCCAGGACGGGTCAGGGATCGGCACGATGCGGCACCGATCGCGCAACGGCAGAGGGATTCCTTCCAACGAATTGGCCGTCATCACGTATGACACCCAACTGAGATCGACCTCGGCCTCCAGCGCGGGGTCCCGATATTTGGCGGCATTCCCCCGATCGAGGAACGCCAGCAAGGTATCGACGAGATTCCCATTGTGACGACCCGTGCCCGCCTTTTCGATCTCATCGATTACGACCAAAGGATTGGCCGTTTTACTGGTGTTCACGCACTGGAGCGGTATGCTGCACCCAGAGCTGGACCAGTTGGCGCTGATGCCACCGAACATACCATCGCTGACGCCGGCCGCATTGAAGAACGTCGTCGGCAACCCGAGTTGATTACCAAGCGCCCGGGCGAGCGAGCTCTTGCCCGTGCCAGCTCCACCCACCAAAATTGTCGGCCTGATCCAGATAGGATCCTGTGTCGCCAGGTCGTTGAGCACCTGATCGATTTCAGACGACAAATGCGGCCAGCGAGCTGCCAGGACCGTGAAATGCCCTGCGACATCGCCCCGGGTGATCAACGGCAGTGGAAAGCCCGCGGTGTCCTTGAATTGGTCGCGAACGCCTTTACGTTCCTTGCCGCCTGCCACAGTCAGATCGGGGACAACGATAACCTCATGCTGATGTCCTGCGCCTGCCGATTCCGCGCGGTCCTCTGCGACGAGCTGGAGCAGGTCGGCATAGGCTTCCGTCAACCGATCGGGCAGCGCCTTCTTTTCGGCCTCGTCGAAGTCGACTTTGCTTTCAGCTTTGAGCGCATCTTCGTATTCAGACAGCAAGTCACGCTGAATGCGAAATACATCGAGACCTGTCTCAACGATCTCGACCATGATTCCAGCGCGCCATTCGGCCTGGATGAAGCCGCGCTGGGAATGGATGCGTAGCCCCACGGTGAAAGCAGATTGAAACAGCTTGCGCAGCCTGTTCCAGCCACCGGCCGACTGAGCGCAGATGTCGGCAGCAGCTGCATCGTCACCAAGCAGCGCCGCATGCCACGCCAGCTTGTATTGCAAATCTCCGAGATCATTGGGGCATGCGTCGAGCGCCGCGCGAATTGTCTCCAGCGACGGGGCCAAATCAAGAGCATCAGCATGGACCTGGAAATCGGGACGACCGACCATTGCTGGCGCATGGATTTTAAGCGCCGCACGGACACTCGTCAGCACGTCGTCGCGCAATGGCGGCAATCCTTCACGCATGTCGTCGAGCGTGGGGACTCGATCGCCAGCGAGGATTTTCTCTTTGCGGATTTCGCGGTCGGCTAAATAGCCAGACCCGCCCTTTTGGATGGGGTTCTTCATCGGACAGCCTTTGTCGTGGCGCCAGTCGAGAGCCGAGCTCTCAAGTGGCTGGGGTATCAAAATGCCGACGTTACATGGATAGCACTTAAAATCCAGTGCTGGCCTGCATCGCAATTTTATCTATCTGATGTTTTCGCCCGTCAGGCTTCGATAAAGCTCGTTCACCCAGGCGGCGATCACCTCGGGATGGACCCCACGCTGCTTCTGTATTTCGACCCAACCCCGCAAGGATTTGAAATCGAAACCTTCGTCCAAGAGCTTCTGTTGTGCATCCAGAAAATCAAATACGTCTTGAGGCGTCTCAATATCCCCGTTGATCCACTTTTGCACCGTGCGAGGCTGGACATCGAATATCCGGCTGAGGCGGGCGGTGTGTGCATTGGGGAAAACAGATTCAGCTTCCTCGCGTGCAGGATAGAACGTGGGTTCCTTGCGAGAGATATCGGAAAAGCCCATGGCGGTGGTCCCTGACTGAATCGTCGGCAAGGTAGCGGATTTTCCGAAGCAGGTCACGGCTGGCGAACGCCTACAACGACACAAAGATGCAGCATATGGGTGGTTTTCTTACCCACCGCCTGCTTATTCCTGTGGGGATGACGACAGAATTATGCGCCGTATACGGAGTTTTCCTCCGTAAAACCTGCATGTTTTTTGCAGGGAACCGGCGGGGGATGGCCTTCGTTGGCATGCCCTGTTCAGTCACACCAGATTTTAAGTCCGGCGTCCTAATCGCGTCCTAATGCGGCACGCATCCTAATCGGCATTTGGGAAAACCCCACTAACGGCGGGCTTTGATTGGTAGCGGAGGAGGGACTTGAACCCCCGACACGCGGATTATGATTCCGCTGCTCTAACCAGCTGAGCTACTCCGCCCCTTCAGGGCTTGGCCGCGCGGGGCGGCCGACCGTCGGCGCGAGGGGCTGACGGCACGGGGCTTATTAGGGACCGGCGTTGTCCCTGTCAAGCGCCACGCTGCCCCCTTTTATGGTTTCCATATAGTGCCTGACGGCATCCAGGTCGCGCGCGAAAGCCTTCCGCTCGTGGGCGGCCTTGGCCCGGTCGAGCATGCGCAGCAGATGGGAGGGGTGAACGGTCGCGAAAACCTTTGTCCGGTCGATCCCCAGTTCGGGCATGACCGCATCGAGCACCCCGCGGCGCGCCCCACGAAGGGATTGCCCTCGATATCTTCCCGGTCGCTCGGTTGCGCCAATATTTACGTGGCATTTCGGCGGTCATGGCAGAAACCTTGAGGCGGGCCGGATTGAAGATCGAAGCGAAATAGGTGCGCCAGACATTCTCGAGCCCATCCGCACCGGGTACATCGGATTTGCTGGCGCCGTCCACCAATACCAGCGTTTTGCGGTCCCAAACGGACGAGCGGCATGGCGTTAGAATTGTCCATTCCATATTGGTGGCAATCCCGGCGCCGAAACCGTGATCGTTCGCCTCTGTCGAATAATGAATTCGGTTTGCACCCGTTTTGGCGAACTCCAAGCCGGACTATGTTACGCTCAACGAACACTGGATTTGGAGACCGTCATGGCCCTCGACCTTACCGGACTGCACCATCTGACCGCGATAACCGCCAACGCGCGCGAGAACCTGCGCTTTTACACCCAGGTTCTGGGCCTGCGGCTGGTCAAGCGCACGGTCAATCAGGACGACACCAGCGCCTATCACCTGTTTTATGGCGACGGCAAAGCTTCGCCCGGCTCCGATATCACTTTCTTTGATTGGCCCACCGCGCCCGAACAGCGCGGCACCCATTCCGTCGTGCGCACGGCATTTCGGGTCGAGGGCGAGACATCGCTTGCCTGGTGGAAGACCCATCTTGAAGCCAATGGCGTCAAGACCTCCGATATTGCCGAACGGGCCGGCCACATGGCGCTCGATTTCGAAGACCCCGAGGGCCAACGCCTGCGGCTCGTCAACGACACAAGGGCCGGCGGCGCCCAGCCCTGGGACAAGAGCCCCGTTCCCAAAGAGCGCCAGATCAAGGGGCTCGGGCCGATCACGATGAGCGTGCCCGATCTCAAGCGCTCCGAGGCCGTACTGACGGTCGTCATGAACATGCGCAAAATCCGCACCCATCCCGCGACCGACGATCAGGGCGAGATCCATGTCTTTACCATGGGCGATGGCGGCGCGTCGGCCGAGTTGCATGTTGCCGTCGAGCCCGACCTGCCTTTCGGCCGGCCCGGCGCAGGTGGCGTGCACCACGTCGCCTTCCGCACGCCGGACAAAAAGCAGTTCGACCAATGGGTGGCTCGCGCCGCTCAGGCTGGCCTGCGCACCTCCGGCGAGGTCGAGCGGTACTATTTCACCTCGCTCTATTTCCGCGAGCCCAACGGGATCCTTTTCGAAATCGCCACCGACGGCCCCGGCTTCGATGTCGATGAACCGATGGAAACGCTCGGCGAGCACCTTGCCCTGCCCCCGTTTCTCGAACCCAAGCGCGCCCAGATAGAGGCGGGCCTCAAACCGATCGATTAATCAGAAAGGCCCGGGACATTTCCGGGCCTTTTCTTTCAGATGCCAAGGCCTGCCGCCCACTGTGACGATTGGCGCGGCAATATCCTTGGAAATTTTTCTCCCGGCCCTTTATGTCAGAGACAGCTACTCGCTCTTGGAGCGTGTCCAGACAAAGTGGATGCCACTTTACAGGTTCGGACACGCAACAAAACAAAGGTTTAGAGCCCTCGCTTTGATTCCATCAAAACGTGAACGGCTCCAGCAAGGAGAACGCCATGGCCGAGACCGAAAAGCCCAATTGGGGCAATCGCATCATCCTTCTGATTTTCGGCGCTCTGGCCGCCATTACCATTGGCGCAACGATCGTCGCGACGATCAATGAATGGGGCGAAGGCAGCGTGGCAGGAGCCAGCGCCGTCGAAGACCTCTCGACAATAGAGCCCGGCTCTGAACCCACTGCGCAGACACCCGACGAGGTTCAGGACGCACAATAACGCGTCGGGCGCCGCTCAGGCGACGAGCGCCGCCGGCACCGTTTCGGCAATGAACCCACCGCCCAGAACCTGCGCATCGGCGCTATCGTCGGAGTAGAGAACGCAGGCCTGGCCCGGCGCAATGCCTGTTTCCCCGGCGATCAGTGTCACATACACCTCGCCGTCGCGAATGTTGATCACCGCTTCCTGGGGCGCCCGTGTCGAGCGCACTTTGGCTTCGAGCGCCAACCCGTTCCCATCGGCCATTTCGGCCAGGGGACGCGGCCCGAGCCAGTTAAGGTCCCGTAGCCGGACCGTATGGGCCGAAAGTGCCGCCTTGGGTCCCACCACAACCTGCTGACTCTTCGCATCGAGCCGCAGCACATAGAGCGGCTCACCCGAGGCAATGCCCAGTCCGCGACGCTGCCCGACAGTGTAATGGATTATTCCCTTGTGGCGCCCGAGCACCCGGCCATGCGCATCGACAATATCGCCGGGCTTTTCCGCTTCGGGCATCAGTTTCCTGATCACATCGGAATAAGAGCCCCTGGGCACGAAACAGATGTCCTGGCTGTCGCTCTTTTCGGCAACCACCAGTCCCATGTCGCGCGCCAGTTCCCGCGTTTCGTCCTTGGTCATGTTGCCCAGGGGAAAGCGCAGGAAATCGAGCTGACCGGCCGTTGTGGCAAACAGGAAATAGGTCTGGTCCTTGTCGCCATCGAGGGGACGCAGAAGCTGGCGCTTGCCATCGACCATCCGCGAGCGGACATAATGGCCGGTCGCAAGACAATCAGCCCCCAGATCGCGGGCCACTTCCATCAGATCCACGAATTTGACGGACTGGTTGCACGAAACGCACGGAATTGGCGTCTCGCCCAGCGCGTAGCTTTCAGCGAACGGCTCGATCACCGCCTTTTTGAACCGTTCCTCGTAATCGAGCACATAGTGGGGAATGCCAAGGGTCGCCGATACGCGACGGGCATCGTGGATGTCCTGCCCGGCGCAACACGATCCCTTGCGGAACGTGGCTTCGCCATGATCGTAAAGCTGAAGGGTAACACCGATCACCTCATAGCCCTCACGGGCCAGAAGTCCGGCAACGACTGAAGAATCAACGCCGCCCGACATTGCGACGACGACGCGCGTTTCGCCGGGGGACCGGTCGAAACCAAGAGAGTTCACCATTTTTCTCACATCCGGTTGGGGTCAAGGGCCAGCGGACAAACCGGATGGCACTCCCATCCGGCACAATGGGCAGCTTTTACGCCCTTGTGGCGCCGGCCGCAACTTAGGCCGGCATTTTTTGCCGCTTGCCCGGACAAACCTGCCGCCCGAACCCCAAAGCGCATCACATACCATCATCCAAACAACTGATTTAAAAGGGAAAATGCGATACCTCCCAACTGGCATCCCTCTTGCAACGCGTTGATCGACCCATTGTGCGCACACGAGTTCGAACCAAGTGACCAACGCGATCAGCATCGGAACAAGGCCCGCTCCCGCCGCCGTCCCCGCCAAACCGGGGGCCGCGAGCCAAGCCGGTGGCGCAATCGATTTCTCCAGCCTCATCGCCCTGGGGCCATCGGCCAACACGGGCACCGGCAACCAGATCGGCACCGGCCAGGCTCGGCCCGGCCCGACCATCGACCCGCTGGCCGGGACTGAACTGGCCACCCAAATGGGAACCGAATTGTCGACGCTGCTTGAAAAGCTGGCCGCGCTGTCCGGCAAGCTCAAGGACGGTGAACCGATCGACGAAACCGATCTTGACGAGCTTCAAAACCTGCTGGCCGGAATAGAGGGCCTTCTCGATCAGGGCGCCCCCTTGCCCCCGCTCGGCTCTCCCGGCCTGACGGCGCTCTCCGATCTCGCAGCTCAATTGGGTCTGGACGCCGGAGACGGTTTCGGCCCGCTCGATACCCTTGCCGCGCTCTCGGCGCGCATCGCCGACACATTGCGTGAGGACGCGCCCGAAGTCGCCGCGCGGCTGACGGCACTTGCCAAAACGCTCGACAGCCACGTGGCCGCCATCCAGAGCGCCATGGCCGACGAGCAGGCTCAGGCCACTGTCGCGGTCAGACATGTCGAAAGCGAAACCCGCCTGAACCCCGCCGCCACCATTGCCGCCCAGTCCGGCAAAACCGGCGAACCGGAAGCCTCTGACAAGCCGGCGGCCGGCGCCGCAAAAAGCGATGCTTCCGCCGGTCCCGAACGCTCGCTCGTTCAGGGTGGGCAAACGTCTCAGTCGCCATCGGGCAGCGAAGCCAAATCGAGCGCGCAGCAAAATGGTGCAGCCGGCGGTCCGGCTGCCACCGCGCCGCAGGAAAACGTGGAAACCCCCGATGGGCTCACCATCCAGCCCGGCCAATCCCAGCCATCGACATCGGGTCCAACGGCACTGGCGCGCCCCGAAGCGGCGCTCTATCAGCGCCCCGAAGCGCAGATCAATCTGCCCCACATTGCCGCCGAGATTTCCCGTCACGTTCAGAACGGCGTCAACCGCTTTGAAATCCGGCTGAACCCGCCAGAGTTGGGCCGCATCGACGTGCGCATGGAAATGGACAATTCCGGCAATGTTGTCGCCCGTCTCGCCGTCGAGCGCAGCGAAACCCTCGACCTGCTCCAGCGCGACCAGCGCGCTCTTGAACGCGCCCTGGCCGACGCCGGGCTCGATGCAAGCAAGACCGAGCTGGAATTTTCGCTCGGCCAGCAAAGCGGCGGCAATGACGGAAACGATACCGAGCGCACGCCCTGGCGCATGAGTGTCATCGATCCTGCATCTCAATCATCTCAAGGCCCGGCGGCGCCGTCCGACCCGGCCGGCTCCGCATATGGCTATGCACGGCTCGATGCCGTAAACCTCTGGGTATAAGGACCTAAAGCTATGGTCGATTCCGTCTCAGGCACATCAACAACATCGGGCTCTGATCTCGGCAACAGCCGCAAGACCATTGCCGACAATTTCGACACCTTCCTGCAGCTTCTGACCACCCAGCTCAAGAACCAGAACCCGCTCGAGCCGCTCGATACCAACCAGTTCACCCAGCAGCTGGTGCAGTTCACCTCGGTCGAACAGCAGCTCAAGACCAATGAATTTCTCGAAGCGATGATGCAGTCTTCGCAGAATTCAAACAACGCCCAGGCGGTAAGCTATGTCGGCAAGACCGTCACCGCCTCGGGGGCGACCACCGACCTTGTCGATGGTGTGGCAAACTGGGTTTACCGCGTCGATGCGGCAGCCGAAAACACCAACATCACCATCAAGGACGCTGCCGGTAACGTCGTCTATACCGAAAATCTGTCGCTCGAGGCGGGCACAGACCAGATCGTTTGGGACGGCACCACCTCGAGCGGCACCAAGCTGACCTCGGGCCAGTTCACGATCACCATCGACGCCCGCGATGGCGATGGAAAATATGTTCCCGTGACCACCGAGATGCAGGGTGTTGTCGAAGGCGTCGACGTCAGCGGCTCCGAACCCTATATCCTGATCGGCGATCTGCGCATTCCGCTCTCTTCGATCTCCGCCGTTCGCTCGACGAACGCCGAGCCGACGCCCGATCCGGAAACGCCCGAGACCGAGCAGGAAGCGGCCTGAAGTCCCTCTCACGCCTATCCCATTGAATTTGCTGCACAGACGTCGTGAGCGCGTGCGTTTTGCCCTCGCATTCTGCATGCCATCTTAACCGGTTGTAAGTTTCCGCTTAGCCAATTTTTAAGCCACCCGCGCTAGTGTAAGCGCTGGTTATGGTCAGGTTGAGTAGAGAGTAAAATGACCGTCCAAATGCGTCCGCGCGTGAAATACGTGATAGGTCCCGATGGCAGTCCGCTGACCATTGCCGACCTGCCGCCTCCGAATACGAAGCGTTGGGTCATCCGCCGCAAGGCTGAGGTCGTCGCCGCCGTTCGTGGTGGGCTTTTGAGTCTCGAAGAGGCTTGTGAGCGCTATACCCTGAGCGTCGATGAATTCCTCAATTGGCAAGCCGCCATCGACAAGCATGGTCTTGCCGGGCTGCGAACCACCTGGATTCAGCACTATCGGGAAGGCTGAACGCCGGCGTTCAGCACACGTTTTCGCGCCTTCAAAATCAAAACCCGCTACGGTCTCCGTGGCGGGTTTTGTGCATTCCCCCGACTTTTCCCACACCCTGGACCGGCAAAAATTGCCGTTTTTGCATTGTGGGAGAGTTGGTTAACACCTTGTTTACCATAGGCTAGGCATATTTTGCCCAGTGGGCTCGGTGATTTGTTTTACGCCGTATTCCAAGGTGCAACCGCTCAGGATGCGCCAACAAAGCGAACGACTAGGCTTAAGGGTGCTGCGTGAATCAATTGGGGGAACTGCTGGGCAAGCTCGGCGTGGCGCGCATCGCCGCGATGGCCGTCGTAGCGGTCATGATACTGGGTTTTTTCGCCTTCATCATGGTTCGCTCGACCACCCCTCAACTCGCCCCCCTCTACACCAACCTCGAATTTGACGATTCCGCCGCCATCATCGCCGAACTGGGCGGCATGGGCATTCCCTACGAAATCCGTAATGAAGGCGCGACCCTCCTCGTCCCGCGCGACCAGATCACCACGATCCGCATGTCGCTGGCCCAGGACGGCCTGCCGGCCCGCGGCCAGGTCGGCTACGAAATCTTTGACAACCAGTCGACACTCGGCGCCACAAGCTTCGTCCAGAACATCAATCACATTCGCGCCCTTGAGGGCGAACTGGCCCGCACCATCGGCGGGCTCAGCCGCGTCCAAAGCGCCCGGGTTCACCTTGTGCTGCCCGAACGTGAACTGTTTCGCCGCGACATCCAGGAGGCCTCCGCCTCGATCGTTCTGACCGTCCGCGGCCAGCTCTCGGCCGGCGAAATTCGCGCGGTCCAGCATCTGGTAGCGTCCGCCATCGAAGGCCTGTCACCCAACGCGGTCTCCATCGTTGACAGTTCGGGCTCACTTCTGGCGTCGGGAACCGGCGAAGGTGAAGTTTCGATCACCGCGCAGGCGGTGGAAGAGCGGACCCTTGGCGTTGAAACCCGCATGCGTACGCGGCTCGAAGAATTGCTGGCGTCGGTCGTCGGTCTCGGCCGGGCCCGGGTCCAGGTCTCGGCCGAACTCGACCTCAACCGCTCCACCCGCACGTCCGAAACCTTCGACCCGGACGGACAGGTTGTCCGCTCCACCCAGATGGTCGAAACCGGCGACCAGTCGAACGGTCCTGGTGGTGCGGGTCAGGTGACCGTTGCCAACGAATTGCCCGGTGCATCCGAGCAGGGCGGCGAAGGCGGCACGCAAAGCTCCTCGTCCTCGCTCGAGGAAACACTCAATTACGAAATCTCCTCGACCACCGAAACCGAAGTCACCGAGGCCGGATCGATCAAACGCATGTCGGTCGCCGTTGTGGTCGATGGCGTCTATACCTACGACGCGGCAGGCAATGCGATCTATGAACCGCGCCCGCAGGCCGAACTCGATCAGATCACCGCGCTGGTGCGCACCGCCATGGGCTATGACGCCGATCGCGGCGACCAGATCGAGGTCGTCAACATGCAGTTTGCGGAGCGCCCCGGCATCGAAGCGGGCACCGCCGAGCCGGGTCTGTTCGAATTCAGCCGCGACGATCTGATGAAATTTGCCGAGATGGCAGTGACCCTGCTCATTGCGCTGGCTCTCGTACTGTTCGTCATGCGCCCGCTGGTCAAAAAGGTCCTGGCCCCCGAACCCAAGCCGCTTGCCCTGCCCGAAACCGCCAGCGTTCCTGCCGAATACAAGGAACCCCAGGAAGATCCCATGGCCGAAGCCCGCTCCCGCGAGGCCGCAACCGAAGCATGGATGGAAACCGCAAAATCGCTCGGCGAATCCCAGGTCAAGGCTCTCAAGATGGTCGGCGAACTGGTCGAAGAAAGCCCCAAACAGGCTTCACTGATTATCCGTGACTGGCTGAGCGAGGCTGCATAGGACCACCATGGCGCTAACTGAACCCAACGCACAACCGAACGGCGGCCCCGCCAAAGGGCTCCAGGTCGGTGACGACGCCACCCAGCGCCAGATGCGCGGCGACGAAAAGGCTGCGGCGCTCCTTTTGGCGCTCGGCCCCGATTTCGGTCGCCCCATCCTTGAAGAACTCGATGAAGTCGAGATCAGGACACTTTCGCGCGCCATGGTGCGTCTTGGCCCCATCACCCAGCAGATGCTCGACGAACTGCTGGCCGAATTCATCATGGGCGTCTCTTCGACCGGCACCATGGCCGGCAATTCCGACACCACCGAACGCCTGTTGCTGTCCTTTCTGCCCCAGGACCGCGTCGAACAGATCATGGAGGAGATACGCGGGCCCGCCGGGCGCAACATCTGGGAAAAACTTTCCAACGTTCAGGAAGATATCCTCGCGAGCTATCTCAAGAACGAATACCCCCAGACCATCGCCGTGGTCCTCACCAAGATCTCCCCTGATCACGCCTCGCGCGTGCTCGCGGTGTTGCCCGAAGAACTCGCGCTCGACGTTGTCCAGCGCATGCTCTCGATCGACCCGGTGCAAAAGGAAATTCTCGAAAAGATCGAATCGACCCTGCGCACCGAATTCATGTCGACGCTGTCCCACACACAGCGGCGCGACAGCCACGAGCAGATGGCCGACATCTTCAATGCTTTCGATCGCCAGACCGAGGCGCGCTTCATGACGGCGCTCGAGGACCAGAGCCGCGACAGCGCCGAGCGCATCAAGGCCCTCATGTTCACCTTCGATGACCTCACCCGCCTCGAATCCGCCGCCATCCAGACCCTGCTGCAGAATTTCGACAAAAAGGAAATGGCCCTGGCCCTCAAGGGCGCATCCGACGCGGCCCGAGAGTTCTTCTTTGCCAACATGTCCACCCGCGCCGCGGGCATGATGCGCGACGACATGGAAACCATGGGCGCCGTCCGCCTCAAGGACGTCGACGAAGCACAGTCCCGCCTCGTCAACACCGCCAAGGATCTGGCGGCCCGCGGCGAGATCGTCATCAACAAGGGCAAGGCTGATGAGGAGATGATCCTGTGAGTGTCGCCCACAAATTCACCTTCGATCTGGACCTGGCGCACAAGCCGCCCGCCAGCAAGACCATGCCCGAATCCGAGTTCGAGCAGATGGTCGCCGCAGCGCGCGAAGAGGGCTACCGGCAGGGCCTCGCCGCCGGGCAATCGAGCGTTGAAGCGCAATCGGCGACCGCACTTGCCAAATCCGCCGAAAAGCTGGCCAACCAGGTCGCCCAGATGGTCCAGACCATCGAAGACTACGAAAAGCTTCATCTGGGTCAATCTGTCGGGCTCGCCGCATCGGTCGGGCGCAAGCTCGCCGCCCACCTGATTGCCCGCGAACCACAGACCGAGCTGGCAGCGCTGCTATCCGAATGCATGGCCTCGCTCGAAGCGGCGCCGCACCTCGTCATCCGCTGCCACCCCGACCTTTGCGACGCCATGAAGGCCATCGCTGAAGACCGCATGAAGGTTTCGGGATTTGCCGGTCGCCTCATCGTTCTTGGCGATCCCGAAATCCGCATGGGCGACGGCAGGCTCGAATGGGCCGATGGCGGGCTGGTGCGCGACATCAACGCCATATCCAGTGAAATCAACACCCGCATCTCCGCCTATCTGGCGGCCCGCGGCGTCGAGCAGGGAGACTGATCCATGGCCGATGGCGACGACGATATCCAGACCGCACCCGACGGCATCTCGTTTGAGGAAATGCTGGCCGAGGTCGACCAGGACGACGCCAGCAACGACGAAAAGAGCGCCGCCGACCTCGAGGCCGTCTTTGACGTCCCCGTGCGCCTTTCGGTGGTTCTGGGCAGAACCAGAATGCCGGTGGCAAAGCTTTTGAAGATGGACATCGGCACGGTGGTCGAACTCGACCGGCAGGTTGGCGAAGCCATTGATATCTATGTCAACGACCGCCTCGTCGCCCGCGGCGAGATCGTGCTTGTTGAAGGACGCCTTGGCGTCACCATGACCGAAATTATCAAGGCCGGCTAAACCTTTAGTCCGCCGGCAAGGAGACCACACCCATGCGCTTACTGATTATCGGCGCCCTCGAAGGACAACTCAGCCAGGCCTCCAAGATGGCCATGGATGGTGGCGCCAAGGTCGCCCACGCCGCCACCATAGAGATCGCTCTGGCTTCCCTGCGGTCAGGCAAGGGTGCGGATCTGCTGCTGGTCGACGTCATGGTCGATATCCCAGCGCTGATCGCTGCTCTCGACGCCGAGCGCATCGCCATACCGGTTGTCGCCTGCGGCACCGAAACCAACGCCGCCGCCGCCGTCAACGCCATCCGCGCCGGGGCAAAGGAATACATTCCCCTGCCCCCGGACGCCGAACTGATCGCCGCGGTCATCGCTGCCGTCGCGCGGGAAAGCTCGGACTTTCTCTATCGCGACCCCGCCATGGCCAAGGTCGTCAAGCTCGCCGACCAGATCGCAGGCTCGGACGCCTCGGTTCTCATCACCGGCGAGAGCGGCACCGGCAAGGAGATCATGGCCAAATATCTCCACGCCCGCTCCAAGCGGGCCAACCGGCCATTCATCTCCATCAACTGCGCGGCGATCCCCGAGCATCTGCTCGAATCCGAGCTGTTCGGCCATGAAAAGGGCGCCTTTACCGGCGCCGTTGCCCGCCGGGTCGGCAAATTCGAGGAAGCCAATGGCGGCACCCTTCTCCTCGACGAAATCTCGGAAATGGATTTTCGCCTGCAGGCCAAGCTCCTGCGCGCCATTCAGGAACGGGTTATCGATCGCGTCGGCGGCACCAAGCCGGTTCCCGTCAATATCCGTATCCTCGCCACCTCCAACCGCGAGCTTGCAACCGAGGTCAAGGAAGGCCGTTTCCGTGAAGATCTGCTGTTCCGGCTGAACGTCGTCAATCTCAAGCTGCCGCCGCTGCGCGATCGCCCCGGTGACATCGTCGCCCTGTCCGACCATTTCGTCGCCCGCTATTCGGCGGCCAACGGCCTGTCCCAGCGCATCCTGTCCCAGGCGGCGCGAGAGGAATTGCTGCGCGCGCCGTGGCAGGGCAATGTCCGCGAACTCGAAAACACCCTTCACCGCGCCGTGCTGCTCTCGTCGGGCGATGTTATCGAGCCTGATGCCATCCGCATGCCCGACGGCACGGGGCTCTCCGATGCTGTGGCCAGCCATTCGCTTGCCAGCCAGGCGGCCGCCGCTGCGGACGCCGTGGCCCGCTCGATGGTGGGCCGCACCGTGGCCGATGTGGAACGTGACCTGATTATCGATACGCTCGGCCATTGCCTGGGCAACCGGACCCACGCCGCCAACATACTGGGCATCTCGATCCGGACGCTGCGCAACAAGCTCAACCAATATGCCGATGAGGGGGTGGATATCCCCGCTCCCGGCAGTGACTTCGGTTTAGCGCCAAACAAGCGCTATAGCGCCGCATGACAATCGCGGCGCCCCTCCCGCCGGCTGCCCCGCCCCATCATGGGCCGGGCCGCGGCGTGGGGGCTGCCGCGGCTCCCCACCTGCCCAACCTATCGGGAAGCACGCGCCAGACGATGACCGAAACGACCGCCCCATCCGCCCCTGGCCCTTTGGGCCGCATCAACGAGATCGTCGAGATCATCCGCCAGTCCAATGCCGGGCTGGCGGTTGGCGTTGTGATTATCCTGGCCGTCCTCATCCTGCCGATGCCGGCCATGTTGCTGGACATTCTTCTGGCATTCTCGATGGTCTTTTCGGTCATGATCCTGATGACCGCGCTGTTCATTCAGACGCCGCTCGAATTTTCGGCCTTCCCCACGGTGCTTCTGGTCTCGGCCATGTTCCGGCTGGCGCTCAACCTCGCCTCGACCCGCCTCATTCTTGCCGACGGGCATGAAGGAACCGCGGCGGCCGGCAACGTCATCGAAGCCTTCGGCAATTTCGTCACCCGCGGCAATTTCATCATCGGGGTTATCGTTTTTGCAATCTTGCTGATCGTCAATTTCATCGTCATCACCAAGGGCTCGGGCCGCATCGCCGAAGTCGCCGCCCGTTTCAACCTCGACGCCATGCCCGGCAAACAGATGGCGATCGACGCCGATTTGTCCGCAGGGCTGATCGATGAGGTGGACGCAAAGAACCGCCGCAAGACCCTCGAAGACGAAAGCTCGTTCTTCGGCGCCATGGACGGCGCGTCCAAATTTGTACGCGGCGACGCTATCGCCGGCCTGCTCATCACCTTCATCAACGTTATCGCCGGCATCATCATCGGCATGATGCAGATGGGGCTGACCATCCAGGAAGCCAGCTCGAACTATTCGCTCCTGACCATCGGCGACGGTCTTGTCAGCCAGATCCCCGCGCTGATCGTTTCCACCGCCGCCGGCATTCTGGTCTCCAAGGCCGGCATTTCCGGTTCGGCCAACCAGGCCCTCTCTACCCAGTTCACCTCCTACCCCGTTGCGCTGGGCATGAGCGCGGCCGTCATGTTCGCCATGGCGCTGGTTCCCGGCATGCCGCTGATCCCGTTCGTGACCCTTGGCAGTGCCGTGGGCTACCTCGCCTGGACATCGGCCAAAAAACTCAAGGCCAAAAAAGCGGTCGCCGATCAGGAACAGGTGGTCGAACAGGCCCGCCAGACCGCCGCTGCTCCAACCGAGGCACCGATCACCGACAGTCTCAAGATCGACGAACTCAAGCTCGAACTCGGCTATGGCCTGCTCAGCCTCGTCAAGGAAGACGATTCAGGGACCGACCGGCTCACCGAGCAGATAAAGGCCCTGCGCCGTCAGCTTGCCACCGAACTCGGGTTCGTGATGCCCGCCGTGCGCATTCTCGACAACATGCAGCTCGAGCCCAACATCTATAAGATCAAGATCAAGGAGGTCGAAGCAGGCCATGGCGAAGTCCATGCCTCCCAGCTGATGGTCATGGACCCCTATGGCAACAAGATCACCCTGCCCGGCCAGCACACGGTCGAGCCGACCTTCGGCCTGCCCGCTGCCTGGATCGACGCCGCGCTGCGCGACGAGGCCGAGGTGCAGGGCCTGACCATCGTCGATCCCTCGACGGTGATCTCGACCCACCTCACCGAAGTACTCAAGGCCAACACCGCCGATCTGTTGAGCTATGCCAATGTCCAGTCGCTGCTCTCCGGTCTCGACAAGGATCAGCAAAAGCTGGTCGAAGACATCGTTCCCTCTCTGATTTCCGTTTCGGGCATCCAACGCGTGCTCCAGGGTCTTCTTGCCGAACGCGTCTCGATCCGCGACCTGCCCACCATTCTCGAAGGCGTGGCCGAAATCGCCGGCTCGGCCCGCAGCACTGCCCAGATCATCGAGCACGTCCGCGCCCGTCTTGCCCGCCAGATCTGCGCGGCCAATCTGGGCATGGATGGCAATTTGCCGCTCCTCACCCTCTCGCCCAACTGGGAGCGCGATTTTGCCGAAGCGATGATGGGCGAAGGCGAGGAACGTCACCTCGCCATGGCACCTTCAAAGCTCCAGCAATTTATCGCCGGCATCCAGAACGGGTTCGAAAACGCCGCCCAGATGGGCGAAATCCCGGTCCTGATCACATCGCCCCACATCCGCCCGCATGTACGTGCCATCATCGAACGCTTCCGCCCTCAGACGGTCGTCATGAGCCAGAACGAGGTCCACCCGCGCATCAGGCTGCGCACCGTGGGCAGCATCTAGAATGCGCTAAACAAGGAACCGGGCGCCGTCGGGGGCGTTGCAGCAACGAACGCCATCGGAGGCAGCAATGCGCCTTTTCACCTGCCCCAATTGCCGTCAGACCGTCTATTTCGACAACAGCGCCTGTGGCCAGTGCGGCACGGCGATCGGCTACCACCCCCAGACCAATCAGATGGTCGCCATTTCCCAGTCCGTCCCCTATTGCGCCAATGCCGATCATGGCGCCTGCAACTGGATTGCCCCCACTGGCGGATTTTGCAGGGCCTGCCGTCACAACGAGACGGTTCCCGACATCTCCGATGTTCGCAATCTCTCCGATTGGCAGACACTTGAGCGCGCAAAAAAGCGTCTGTTCTATAGTCTCATCCGCCTCAACCTGCCCCTGATAACCAAGGACGAGGACAGCCAACGCGGCCTCGCCTTCAATTTTCTTGCCGATACCGGCGGCGAAACGATAATGACCGGCCACAACGAGGGCGTGATCACCATAGCGCTCGCCGAAGCCGACGACGCCGAGCGCGAAAAACGCCGTACCGAAATGGGAGAGCCATACCGCACGCTGCTCGGTCATTTCCGGCATGAGACCGCCCATTACTACTGGGATCTTCTGGTCAGCGGCACCGATTGGCTCGAGCGCTGCCGCGCGGTGTTCGGCAATGATGCTGCAAATTACAATGAAGCGCTCAAAATTCACTACGCCAATGGCGCACCACCCGACTGGCCGCAGCGCTTCGTATCCACATACGCCAGCTCCCACCCCTGGGAGGATTTCGCCGAAACCTGGGCACATTACCTCCACATCGCCGATACGCTCGAGACGGCGCGAAGCCTTGGCGTATCGACCGAACCGATGCGTGACCGGTCCGGCGAGCTTTCGGCCGACATCGATTTCGATCCCTACCGCACGAGCGACACTCAGGCTCTGACCGAAGCCTGGGTGGGGGTCAGCGTCATGCTCAACGAACTCAATCGCTCAATGGGGCTGCCTGACGCCTACCCCTTCGTTCTGTCCGATCCGATCGTTGGAAAGATCGATTTCATCGCCAAACTGGTTCACGACGGGCGGAACTGAAAAGGGAGGCCGGGAGCCTCCCTTTCATCTACTGGGCCGGAGCGCTGACCCCGCTGGGTGTCGTATCGAGCGCCTCAATGTGCTCGACGGTGTCATAAACTCTCTGATCGAGAATCCCCTGCCGCTTGGCAACAATGGTCGGCACCAGCGCCTGTCCCGCGACATTGACCGCGGTGCGGCCCATATCGAGGATCGGGTCGATGGCCAGCAACAGCCCCACACCCTCCAGCGGCAGGCCCAGCGTGGAAAGCGTCAGAGTCAGCATGACCGTCGCGCCCGTCAGGCCCGCCGTTGCCGCCGAACCGATCACCGACACAAACACGATCAGCAGATATTCCTGCAAACCGAGCTGGATGCCGAAAAACTGTGCCACGAAGATCGCCGAAATCGCCGGATAGATCGAAGCACACCCATCCATTTTTGTCGTGGAGCCCAGCGGCACGGCAAAGCTCGCATACTCACGCGGCACGCCCAGATTTTTCTCGGTGACGCGTTCGGTAATCGGCATGGTGCCCACCGACGACCGCGACACGAAAGCAAACTGGATGGCCGGCCATGCGCCCTGGAAATAGCGGATCGGATTGAGCCCGTGAACGGTGAGCAGCGTCGGATAGACAATCAGCAACACGATGGCCAGCCCGATATAGATCGCCGCCGCGTACCAGCCAAGCTGGGCCAGCGTTTCCCAGCCATAGACAGCCACGGCATTGCCCAGCAGCCCCACTGTGGCAATGGGGGTCAGCCGGATGATCCACCACAACAGCTTGTGGATGACCTTGAGAAACGAGCGGTTGAACTCGAGGAACGGTTTTGCCGCATCGCCCACCTTGAGCGCGGCAACACCCACCGCGATGGAAATCACGAGGATTTGCAGCACATTAAAGCTCAGGCTCGTGGACGCCCCGCCATCGTTGACGCGCGTCGAGGCCTGCAGGCCAAGGATGTTGGAGGGGATGAGACCGGTGAGAAAATCGAGCCAGGACCCCGAACGTGCAGGCGCGCGGGCAGCGGCGTCGGTCACTGCCGTATTGAGCCCCGGCTGAATGATGAGACCCAGCGCAATCCCGATCAGAACGGCGATCAGTGCCGTGATCGCGAACCACAAAAGGGTTTGCCAGACGAGCCGTGCCGCATTGTTGAGTTCGCGCAGATTGGCAATCGAGGCCACTATGGCCGTAAAGATCAGGACCGGCACGATCGTTCGAAGCAGTTGCACGAAGCTCGAGCCCACTGTCGAAAGCGTTTGCACAAGCCAGTTGGGGCCGGCGTCGGTTGGTCCCATCTGCCGGGCGATCAGACCCAGCAGCAGACCGACAACCAGGGCCAGCAATACCTGGAATCCGAAATTGGTGTAGAGCGGGCCCTTAGGCTTCCGCGCCACGGATTGGGAAATTGGGGATGACATTATTTGCCTCATATTCGATGACCGCGAAATAGACGCGATGCATAAGTATTAGGCAAAATCTACGCCCACCGATCGCGGACGCCAAGGTCTGGGCATGCTGCCGCTGGTGCCCCGGAGGAAATATCCTCCCGCGATTTCGTCAGACTGTGGAATGAAACCTACTGCGCCGCCCGATCGCGCATGGCGAGCATGCGGTCCGATACCGTGCCGCCGGACGATGCCTTGTCGCGGGGATCGAGCTCTTCCACATCGAGACTGTCGGCGGCGAACTTGCGGACCTTGTCGAAAAGGCTTTCGGTCATGGCCGGACCGTCTTCGGCGTCCCCGGCGTAAACCAGCCTGGATACGTCCGAAGCTATGGCTTCGAGTTGCGAGCGAAGCGCCTCGGCGTCGAACCGTTCAGTGTCCCAATCGTTCATGATGGCCTCCTCGAGCCCGACAACCGCGGTCCGGAGCAATTCGCTCTGCTCGGCCTGGGAAAAATCTTCGGCCAGGAGCCGACGTGAACCGTCCGTATGCGTTTCCTGCCCGTCAGCCGCCGATTCGCTGAGCAAAGCGTTGAGACGGTTCTCGGCTCCCGAAATCCGCGCTTCGGCCCGGCGCAACTCGACACGTGCCTCGCTTTCGGGATCGTTCTGGGACAGCGTATCGCGCAGCATGGCGATCGCTTCGTCCTTGAGCCCACTCTTTTTCTTTTTTTCAAGACGCGCCAGAAGCATGCGGGTCTGGTCTTCGAGATAACCGTTGCGCTGGCGCTCGATATTGAGCGCCGTCAGCAGATCCTCGACATCGGAACGGTAATCTCCGGTCAGCTGCTCGGCTGTAACGGCCTCGCCCTCATCGGGCATGAGCTCGGGGTCGATATCGGAATAATCCACATCGGACTGGCGGAGCCGTGCGGCAAGCGCCGCAGAGTCGCGCTCTATGTCGCGGATTCGGGCCACCAGTTCCTGCTCACGCGTCTGGAGCGACCCGATGGCCGCGAACTGCTCGTCGCGCTCGGTGCGCAGCGCCGCCAGTTCGCTCATCGCCGCATCCAGCGCCACCACGTTCCCCGAAATCTGGTTGCGCAGCGCGTCGATCTTGAGCTGATGCTTGCGGAGCGTAATGGCGAATTCAGCCCGCAGCTTGTCCTTGTCGGCGCGGAATTCGGCGAGCGTGACCGGGGTTGCCGCTTCGATCCGGCGCTTGGTCAGACGAACGGCGCGGCGCCAGAACGCCGGGCCGACGGCGATGGCAAACAGGGCCGCCGCAAGGAAGCCGAGCGTGAAATACATCGCATTTTCAATGACCATACGCCTCTCCCCTGGCGGGAAGCCCTGCCCATACTATGCCGCCGGGAAGCCCCCGACGCCACACCCTGTTGCAGGTAACCTTACTCGATCAAATCCGAAGCGTCATCTCACAGCTGTGACATGACCTGGACACCTCTCGCCCATCGGAACTGGTTGAGATCAGAATGGGTTCCAGGTCGGCTCGCGCGTGAAATTGAGATAGCCAACGGCAACGCCTGCCCGCAGCCCGACACCCGAGCTGATCGGCACCACGTAGACATCGTCGAGTTTGAGCGCCGTCATGCCGATGCCACCAACCGCAAAGATCGATCCCTCGACGCCCGGATAGCGGTCATAGATCGATTCCACCGAAGGCAGGTTGTAGACGAGCATCATAACCCGGCTGCCGTCGGCACCGATGTTGAGCCCCAGGCTCGGGCCCTGCCAGAACACCTGATGGGTCCCCGCATTGCGCGTGTACATTGTCCCGTCGCCATATTTGGCGCCGATGAACAGGGCCCCGCCACCCTCCTGGCCCAGAATATAGGCGTTTGGCTGGCCATACTGCTCGAAAGCCTGCTCGATCACCGAGGCCAGCCCCTGGGCAACGGACCCGAAGAACTGGTGCCCGGCCGAAAGGATTTCGTCGCTCGAATAGGTGTCCGACAGCGATCCCTGTTGGGCGTTGGCCGGTGCAGAGCCCAGGACAAGGCCCAGACCGAGAACCAGTGCTGCCAAGAAGCGATTCATCATCAAATTACATGCTCCCACTTCGCGCGTAAAAAATTCGCGATATGCGTCCCGGTTAACCAAGGCCAAACGGCCCTGCGCTAGGATCGACCAGTCCGCCCCCAACAGCATAGCGGTTCATTGAGCGATAATGCGGCAAATAGGTAAACAAATCTTAACCCTTACAAAGTCTTACACGACTTTCTGCCTGCTTTTTCTCGCCCTGTGCTTTGCCACGGCGGCCCCCGCGCAGGAAAAGTCCATTATCACCAACGCTCTGACCGGCGTGGCGCTGTCGGGATTCGATCCTGTGGCCTATTTTACCGAAGATGCCGCCCTGCAGGGTTCTCCGGTCAACGAATTGGAGTGGAACGGGGTTTCCTGGTACTTCGTCTCCGCCGCCAACCGGGACATATTCGCCGCAAACCCGGAAATCTACGCGCCGATTTTCGGGGGCCATTGCGCCATGGCCATGGCCCGGGGACATCTTTCCGACGGCAATCCCCAGATTTTCCGTATAATCGGCGGACGGCTGATGCTGTTTTATTCCATCGGCAACCGCGCCGCCTTCGATATGGCGCCGGGCACCGCGCTGGCCACGGCGGCCGTCAACTGGGAGGCATTGCCCGACCGGCGTGCCGCCCAACATCGTTAGAGCTGGGCGACCGCACGACAAACTTGGCGTTGCCCTGCCCCACTTGCACAGTAAAGTGCTTTGAAAATTGATTCGAACAACGAAAAGCGAGAATTTGGCCATGACGAGCATTGTCGAACTGAGCGCGCCGGACCTTGCCGCATTGCTGTGCTCGCGTGTCTGCCACGACCTCATCAACCCCGTGGGCGCCATTGGCAATGGTCTTGAAGTGCTTGCCGACCCCACCCAGGTCGACATGCAAACCTTCGCCAAGGAACTGATCGAAAATTCGACCCGTCAGGCCCGCGCCAAGCTCGAATTCGCCCGCCTGGCCTTTGGCGCATCCTCGACCGCCGGCACCGAGATCGATACCCGCGAGGCCGATCGGGTCGCAACGCTTCTGATGGCCGGGGAAAAGGCCGACCTCGACTGGAAGGTCTCTCCCATGCTTTTGCCCAAGAACAAGGCCAAGCTGTTGCTCAACATGCTGCTGATCGCCACCCAGGGCGTTCCGCGCGGCGGCACGGTGACCGTCGAGGTGGAAGGCGAGGCAGGAGCCGAGAATTTCACCATCACCGCCACTGGCCCGAAAACCCTCATTCCAAATGCGGTGCAGGGCCTTCTTGCCGGCACGCCCGAAGAAGGCAGTGTCGACGCCCGCGGTATCCAGCCGTTTTACACCGGTGTGCTGGCCCGTCTGTCGCATATGGGGCTCAATCTTGCCCTCGACGGCGAAATCCTGCGCTTCACCGCCGATCCGCTCTCCCATACGATCGACTAGCCTGCCCGGCCCTGAGTGAGCCCAAATGGAGGACCGCGCCAGCAAAAATGGCGCACCTTTTCCATTCGCTAACCATTGTGGCGGTAAACTCATGGCGATCCCGGGCGCAAATCAGCCCGGAAGCTGAGGGACGGGCTCATGAAATCGTGTCTGATCGTTGACGATTCCAGCGTCATCCGCAAAGTCGCGCGGCGTATTCTAGAAGACATGGATTTCATCGTCGACGAAGCCGAGGACGGGCAGGAAGCGTATGAAAAATGCGCCCAGGAAATGCCCGACGTCATCCTGCTCGACTGGCAGATGCCGATCATGAGCGGACTTGAATTTCTCAAGACCCTGCGCGGCTATAATGGCGGCGACAAGCCAAAGATCGTCTATTGTCTGGCCGAACGCGACATCGGCCACATCGCCATGGCCCGCAAGGCCGGCGCCAACGACCACATGCTCAAGCCCTTCGACCAGCAGATGCTGGAATCCAAGTTCCAGCCCTTCGTCTAGGGCACCGGGCTGGGAGATCGGCGCTACACACATGTGTGTGACGGGGCATGCCGCATCATCGCAAATTGCTGTATGCTCAATCCGTTGCGTTGCGCATACTGGTAACGCTCCGTGCAGCGCGGTGTGCCCGCGCCCGGGGGAAATGCGAGGCACCGCGCTCCTTGTGAACCGAGGAGATAAGCATGCCCGTGTCTTCCAACCCCGCCCTTGCCCAATCCCACACGTCCGAACGCGCCATCCGCACGATCTCGACCGGCGACGTTTTCAACGCCCTCGGCAAGGGCGTTTCCGATTTCTGGCGCCATCCATCCCATTACCTGTTTCTGGCTCTCATCTATCCCGCAGTCGGCATCGTGCTCGCCGTCTGGAGCGCCGGTGGCGCGACGTTTCCCCTGCTCTATCCCTTGGCGGCCGGGTTTGCGCTGATCGGCCCACTCGCCGCCATCGGTCTCTATGAGCTCAGCCGGCGCCGAGAACAGGGCGAAGACGACAGCCCCCGTCACGCCTTGAGCGTGCTCAAACACCCTGCGATCGGTTCGATTGTCATTCTGGGCGCAATGCTGGCCGTGGTCTTCGCGCTCTGGCTCACCGCGGCCAATGCCGTCTATGATGCCCATTTCGGGGCAAACCCGCCCGCAACGCTGATCGCGCTGCTCATCGAGACCTTCACCACGGCGCGGGGCTGGAGCCTTCTGGTCTGGGGCAATCTTGTCGGGCTCGGCTTTGCCTTTGTCGTCCTCGCCACAACGGCAATCGCGTTCCCGTTGCTTGTCGATCGCGGCGGAAGTGCTGGCGAAGCGGTTGCCGTTTCAGTGCGCGCCTTCACCACCAACCCGGTTCAGATGACTATTTTCGGTCTCGTGGTCGCGGTCACGCTCTTTGTCGCATCGATCCCGCTCTTTGTCGGCCTTGCCCTCGCTCTGCCCATGCTCGGACACGCGACCTGGCACCTCTACCGCAAGCTGGTGGTCTGAGCCCGCAACGAACAAGGCCCGTGCGAGGGGGATCGCACGGGCCTTTGAATTCAGCAGACTTGTCAGGGCCGATCAGGCGCTCTCGGCCAACTCGTTTTCGTCGGGCTCACGCAGCACATAGCCGCGGCCCCAGACGGTCTCGATATAGTTCTTGCCGGCCGTGGCCACCGAAAGCTTCTTGCGCAGCTTGCAGATGAACACGTCG
>CENV01036408.1_pt1 | contig 40841 bp, 38 predicted proteins | sample 530231 | NCBI WGS metagenome assembly CENV01 (sample SAMEA2619815, study PRJEB7988) | marine metagenome | biome: marine biome (ENVO:00000447); feature: surface water layer (ENVO:00002042); material: "saline water (ENVO:00002010), including plankton (ENVO:xxxxxxxx)" | depth 5 m
GCACGAGGTCGCCCACAAGGCCGCGCCCAATAGCGAGATCGCGGTGCTGTCCGGCCCGACCTTTGCGCACGAAGTCGCCGCTGGCCTGCCCACCGCCGTGACGCTCGCTTGCGGCGGCGGCGATGAGCAGTGGCAGAGGCTCGCCCCCGCCGTGGCGCGCGACACCTTCCGGCCTTATTATTCAGACGACCTGGTCGGCGCGGAGATCGGCGGTGCGGTGAAGAACGTGCTCGCCATCGCCTGCGGCGTGGTTGACGGTTTGCGGCTGGGCCAGAATGCCCGCGCCGCGATCATCACCCGCGGTTTTGCCGAGATGCTCCGCTTCGGCGAAGCGCTCGGCGCGCGGCCTGAAACGCTGTCAGGCCTGTGCGGACTAGGCGATCTGGTCCTCACCTGCTCCTCCACCTCGAGCCGCAACTTCTCGCTCGGCATGGCGCTGGGCGAAGGGGCCGACCCGGCGGGCCTGATGGCCGACCGGCGCACCGTCGCTGAAGGCGCGCATACCGCACCCGTGCTGCGCGACCTCGCGGCGCAAAAGGGCGTGGCCATGCCGATCGTAGATGCGGTTGCGCGGCTGCTTGAAGGAGCCGAGGCACAGGCAATCGTGCGCGAACTGCTCGCGCGCCCGCTGCGCGCCGAGGGAGCCAGCGCTTGACCACCCCTCCAGTGACGGAACCTCGCAGCGACGATATGGCCGCGCTCGCCAAGGGTGGGCGAACCAATTTCTTCGGCTTCCTGCTGCGGCTGGCCGCGCGGCTGCCATTCCTGTTCATCGCTGGCCGCCTTTATGGAGCCGACGCACTCGGCCGGTTTGCCTCGGCCTTGGTGGTGGTGGAGCTGGTTGCGCTCGTTTGCTCGATGGGAGAGAAGCGCGGGCTCGCGCAGCGGTTGGCCGAAAGCGAAGAGCCGCCTGCCAACCTCGTGTTCGATGGCATTCTGATCGCAGTGATCCTCTCGGGGATAGCCGCGCTCGGTTTTTACTTCGTGCCCGCCCCGATGTTCCCCTCGGGCCAGTTTACCGAACTCGACCGGCTGATCGTGCTCGCCATTCCCGGCTACGCCCTGACCGAGATCGTACTCGCCGCGCAGGCCTACAAGTATGACATCGCCACCACGGTGCGCGCCCGGGCGGTGGTCGAGCCATGGACCATCTCGATCCTTGCCGGTGTCCTGTGGTTCGTGCCGGGGATCAAGACATCGGGCCTATCGATGGCTTACCTCGCCTCGATCTATGCCGGGCTGATCGTGGCCCTGATCCCGTTCCTGCGCACCTATGGCCTGCCGCACAACTGGCACCCGCGCCCCAAGCTGATTTTGCGTTTCACCTGGCGCGCGCTGCCGCTTGCGCTGGCCGATGCCATCGAATGGGGCACGCGCCGGGTCGATATTTTCATCCTCGGCCAGTTCGCCGCGCCTGCTGCGGTCGGCATCTATTATGTCGCACAACAGGTCGCGAGCCTGCCCCAGAAGCTGAAGACCAGCTTCGAACCGATCCTCGGCCCGGTCATCACCCGCAAGCTGCGCGAACGCGACTATGCCGCCATTGCCCGGCAAGTCTGCCAGGTGGGCTTCTGGATCACCGCCGCGCAGGCGGGCATCGCGCTGGCGCTCGGCATTCCGGGCGAGGCGATCATGGGCCTGGTCGGGCCGAACTTCGTTGGCGGCAACGGCGCGCTCGGGTTCCTGCTCGCCGCCGAAGTTGTGGCGGCAACCGCCGTGGTGTCCGAAGCGGCGCTGATTTACGTCGCGCGGGTGCGCAACCTGTGGGTGTCGATCGGCACCATCGCCTTGCAGGCACTGATCACGGTGCTGGCGATGGTAGCGATCGACGGCATGAATCTGGCCGATCCTGAACGCGCCAACAGCTATCGCGCCGCTGCCGCTGCGGGCGCATTGATGCTGACGCTGGGCGTGGCCTCGCTGATCAAGGCCTTCATGCTCTCGCGCATCCTGCGTGAACCGATCAACAACTGGCGCTGGGCGCTGGTGTGGGCCGCAGGCGCCGCCGTGATCGTGGGCCAACTCGTAGTAATGCTGCCCGAGTGGCTGGAACTGGCGGTAGGGATTCCGGCGATCCTGGGCGTCTATGGCTGGGTGATCTGGACCCGCGGCTTCGGGCCGGAGGACCGCATCCTGTTCAGCCGCAAGCTGGCCCAGGAAGCCGAACAGCAAAAAGAGGAGCCGAAGACATGAGCGAATGGATCGCAGCAAACTGGATGCTGGTGGCAATCGGTGTCGCCCTGCTGGTGCTGATCATCGGATGGCTGGCGCTGGCCAGCCGCCGAACCACGGTGGAACGGGTCGAGAGCAGCGAAGAGTCCGCCCCCGCCAAGCGCAACCAGGCGCTGATCGACGCGCCGCCTGCCGCCAGCGCGGCCACGATCGACCCCTTGTCGGGCGCAGGCAATTCGCAGGCCCAACCGGCAGCGCCCGCCCCTGCCCCCACCCCAGCTGAACCCGAAGTCGCTCCGGCAACCCCGCCAACTCCAGCGCCGAGCGCTAGCGGCGACCTCGCCCGCCTCAAAGGCGTCGGCCCCAAGCTGGTGGCGCAACTGGCCGATCTCGGCGTCACCAGCATTGCGCAGGTCGCCGCCTGGGACGAGGCCGACATCGACCGCATCGATGCGCAGCTCGGCCGGTTTTCGGGCCGTATCCGCCGCGACGCCTGGGTGGAACAGGCGCGCCTGATCGAAAGCGGCGATACCGCCGGATACGAAAGCCGCTTCGGCAAAGGCTAATCCGGGGCGCCCCGAGGGGTTGGCCAGTCTGACCCATTTCGCTAATATGGTTTCAAAGGAGACTAGTTTGATGGCAGGCTTGGCGCAGTTCGATTGGGCCGATCCGTTCAATCTCGATACCCAGCTCACTGACGAGGAACGGATGATCCGCGAGGCCGCCCACGGCTTCGCGCAAAGTGTGCTGCGACCGCGCGTGATCGACGACTTCGCCGCCGAGGCCGATGCCAAGGAGCTGTTCCCGCAGATGGGTGCAGCAGGCCTGCTCGGCGTGACGGTGCCCGAGGAATTCGGCGGCGCGGGTGCGGGTTATGTCGCCTATGGCCTCGTCGCGCGCGAGATCGAGCGGGTGGATTCGGGCTATCGCTCGATGACGAGCGTGCAGTCTTCGCTCGTGATGTACCCGATCCATGCCTACGGCTCGGACGAACAGCGCGCCCAATACCTTCCCGGCCTTGCCTCAGGCGAACTGATCGGCTGCTTCGGCCTGACCGAACCCGACGCCGGTTCCGATCCCGCCGGAATGCGCACCGTCGCGAAGAAGGACGGCGACGACTATGTCCTCTCGGGCAGCAAGACGTGGATTTCCAACGCACCGTTTGCCGATGTCTTCGTGGTCTGGGCGAAAAGCGAGGCACATGGCGGGAAAATCCGCGGGTTCCTGCTTGAGAAAGGTATGCCGGGGCTGGAGGCACCCAAGATCAAGGGCAAGCTTTCCCTGCGCGCCAGCACCACCGGCATGATCATGCTGGACGAGGTGCGCGTGCCTGCTTCGGCCATGCTGCCCAATGTCGAGGGCATGAAGGGACCGTTCGGTTGCCTCAATCGCGCGCGCTATGGCATCTCCTGGGGCGCGATGGGCGCAGCGGAGTTCTGCTACGCAGCCGCCCGCAGCTACGGGCTGGAACGCAAGCAGTTCGGCCGCCCGCTAGCAGCCACACAGTTGTTCCAGAAAAAACTCGCCGACATGGCCACCGAGATCGCGCTGGGGCTGCAAGCGAGCCTGCGAGTCGGACGACTCATGGAAGACGATGCCTTCGCGCCAGAGATGATCAGCGTGGTGAAACGGAACAATGTGGGCAAGGCCCTCGACGTGGCCCGCGCCGCGCGTGACATGCATGGCGGGAACGGAATTTCAGAAGAATACCAGGTGCTGCGCCACGCATTGAACCTTGAGACAGTCAACACCTACGAGGGGACCCATGACATTCATGCCCTGATCCTCGGGCGCGCCATCACAGGGATCGCAGCATTCTGACCCCGAAACCCACTGTGATATTTTTGTCACATGCGAAAAAGACTGGCACAACAAATATCAATTTTATGGAACTCTAACGAAATCTGGGCATTCGGGGGTTGTTACAGGGCATGAGGCTCTGTCCAACAAGTGAGGATTCATATGCAAAGATTGCTAATCACAGCGTCCGTTATGGCGCTCGCAATCCCGGGCGTAGCCCACGCCGGCGAGACCTATATCGGTGTGAGCGCGGGTGTGAACACCACCGACACCGAGAATGACGGCCTGACCAACGCCGACATCGCGGCCACCCCGAACTTCCCGGCCATTCCGGCTGGCAACGAGATCGCCTGGAAGACCGATGGCGACATCGGTTGGGGCGCTGGTGTTCAGATCGGCCACCGTTTTGACAACGGCTTCCGTCTCGAACTCGCTGGCGACTACAACTCGACCACCGTCGATGACCACTTCGGCGCCACGCTCGCCGGTCAGCCGATCCGCACGCTGGACGCTTCGGTCCTGACGCGCTCGGCAGCTCTCGCCGGTCGCGCTGTTGGTCCGTTCCTCAACGAGGACTCGGGCAGCGACATCGAAACCTACGGCCTGTTCCTGAACGCGCTGTATGACTTCAACGCTGGCGGCAGCTTCAGCCCCTACATCGGTGGCGGTATCGGCCTCATGGTTGCCGACGTTGACTACCGTGCCGGTGGCACCCAGATCGTCGACGATTCCGACGTTGCTCTGGCTTGGCAGGGTATCGCTGGTGTTTCCAGCAAGCTCTCCGACAGCGCCGAGCTGTTCGCCGAGTACAAGTATCGTCACACCTTCAAGGATGGCGTGAACGTCGTTTCTTCGGCTTTCCCGCTGGATCCGCTGAACGTACATGTTGAGCAGCACATCGGTGTTGTCGGCGTGCGCTTCCTGATGGGTGCAGAGGCTCCGCCGCCGCCCCCGCCGCCGCCGCCGCCGCCTCCCCCGCCGCCGCCGCCTCCTCCGCCCCCGCCGCCGCCTCCGCCGGCTCCGGTTGCGCGTCCGTGTAACACTGGCCCGTACATCGTGTTCTTCGATTGGGACAGCGCGGACATCTCGGCTGAGGCTGCCAGCGTTCTGAACTCGGCTGTCACCGCCTATGGCGACTGTGGCACGGCCAACGTGATGCTCGCCGGTTACACCGACACTTCGGGCTCGGCGACGTACAACATGGGCCTGTCGGAGCGTCGTAACGCTTCGGTCCAGGAGTACATGATCGGTCGCGGCATCCCCGCCGCCCGCATCAGCACCGAGGCCTTCGGCGAAACGAACCTCCGCGTACCGACTGCTGACGGTGTGCGTGAGCTTCAGAACCGTCGCGTTTCGGTCACCTACGGTCCCGGCTCGGGCAACTAAGCCCAGTCGGCCCTAGGGCCAGACACAAGAAGGCCCGGCAGGAGCGATCCTGCCGGGCCTTTCTTGTTTAAGGAATGGCACCGAGGCCAAGGGCAGGCCTTGCTCCTGATCGCCACAGGTGCGAGGGACAGCAGCAGTTCAGGATAGCTAGCCTAGCGCCGCCAACAGGTGGGCTGGCTGAATAGGATTGCGAACCATTTCCTCGCCCCGCCCCCTGCCCATTGCCGGATCGCTGGCCGCGCGCCTGCGGGCGAAGCTGCCCGAGAACCTCTCGCACCGCGCCATCGCGCTAATCGTTACTGTCGCCATCGAGCTGCTGATCCTGCTCGTGCTGCTGAGCCTTGGGATGGGTATCACCCAGCCCGCCAGCCAGGGCTCGATCCTCTCGACCTTCGACAGCAGCGCGCCTGAGAGCGACAGCACAGACGCCGAGGAGCAGGCCGACAACTCCGACACCGAGGAGCCCACGCCGCCCACTGTGCCGGCGGAACAGGCCGCAGTTCCCACACCGATCACCCCGCCGACCATCGTCATCCCGCGCGCGAACACGATCCCCGTGCCCCCGCCCGAACCGCAGCCGAGCGCCGCGCCTGAACCCCAGCCCAGCCCTCGCCCCACATCGAGCATTCGGGCAGTGATCCGCGACGACGGCGGCAACATCGGTCCGCCCAATGGCGCACGGCGGGGTACACCCGACAGCGAGGTCGTTGGCCTCGCGCCCGATGGCTCGCCGCTATATGCCGCGCAGTGGTATCGTGAGCCCTACCCGAGCGAGCTGTCAGGCTATCTGTCGACCGCGCGCCCGCCGGGCTGGGGGTTGATCGCCTGCAAGACCGCGCCCGAATGGCGCGTGGAGGATTGCCAGATTGTCGGTGAGAGCCCGCAAGGCTCAAACATCGCCCGCTCGGTGCTGGCGGCCTCGTGGCAATTTCTGGTGCGCCCGCCGCGCGTGGACGGCGAATATCAAGTCGGTTCCTGGGTGCGCATCCGGATCGACTATTCGCGGGTGACGAGCCGCTAAGCGAGCGGCCCGCCACCTCGCGAGAAGATCAGTCGACCAGCATCAGCGCATCAAGCGCAACCACGCCCTCGCCAGCCGGGTGAATGATGACCGGGTTGAGGTCGATCTCACGGATCGACGGGTTGCCCGTCATCACCTGTCCGACCTTGACGATCAGCGCCGCCAGCGCATCCACATCGAGCGCGGGGCTGCCGCGCCAGCCGGTGAGCAGCGGAGCCTGCTTGAGCTGGAGCAAGCCTTCCTTGACCTGTTCCACGCCCAGATCGGGGGTGAACAGCTTTACGTCCTTGAGGATCTCAGCGGTCACGCCGCCGAAGCCCGCCAGCACCACCGGACCCCACTCGGGATCGGACTTTGCACCGACAATCATCTCGACGCCCATCTTGCCCATCTTCTCGACCAGCACGCCATCAAGCTTGATGCTGGCGTTGTAGGCCGCGACGTTGGCGTACATCTTGTCGAAGGCGGCCTTCACCTCGTCGGCAGTCTTCAGGTTTAGGATCACCCCGCCCGCATCGGACTTGTGACCAAGCGCAGCAGCCTGCGCCTTCATCACCACCGGGAAACCGATGGCCTCGGCAGCCGCAGCCGCCTCGTCCGCCGTGGGGGCAAACTGGCTGACCGGGAAGCTGACCGCATCGGCCAGCAACTTCTTCGCCTTGTATTCGGGGATCACGCCGTGCTCGTCGGCCAGCGCCGCCAAAGCGATGGGATCGCCCGAGCGGTCGGTCAGGTCGCGCTTGGCGAGATCGGCCAGCCGCGCGATGGCGCGATAGGCGCGCTCGGTCGAGCGGAAGTAGGGAATACCGGCGGCGGCGAGGCCGTCGATATAGTCCTGCGGCACGTTCGCGCCTTCGTCGACGCCTGCGAAGACCAGCGGCTTGCTGCCCGAGCTGCTTTCGATCGCCTTCTGGATCGGCGGGAACTTGATCTTGCTGGTGATCGGATCGGACTGGATGATCGAGGCGACCACCGAACCGATGCGATCATCTTCAAGCAGCGCGACCAGCAGATTGGTGTAAATCTCCGGCTCACTAAGGCCGATGGCGGTGATGTCGGTCGGGTTCGAGACCGGCACGAAATCGGGCAGCACAGCACGGATCTTCGGGCTGTTCTCGTCGTTCAGATCGACCAGATCGAGGCCGACATCTTCCGCGAGGTCAAAGGCGAGACCGCGCAGCGCTCCGCTTTCGCCAAGCACCGCCATGTTCGCGCCGGGCAGGCTCGGACAAGTGACGGCGATGGTGGCGATATCGGCCAGCTCTTCCAGCGTATCGGCGAATATCACGCCTTCGCGGGTGAGCTTGGCCTTCATCAGCGCATAGTCGCCCGCCATGGCCCCGGTGTGGGTGGCGGCGCTCTCCTGCGCCTTCGAGCTCTTGCCCGGATGCAGCATGATGATCGGCTTGCCTGCCTCACGCGCACGCCGCGCGGCGGCGACGAAGGCAGCGGGGCGGCGGAAGGTCTCGACATACATGGCGATGACGTTGGTGGCCGGATCGTCGATCAGCCACTCGACATAGTCCTCGACGCCCGAGGCCGCTTCGTTGCCGGTGCTGACCGAGGTCGAGACATAGCAGCCGCGCGGGTGCAGCGTGGTGGCGAGCACAGCAGCAAGCGCGCCCGACTGGCTGGCAATGCCGACCGAGCGCGTGTCCGGTCCGGGCTGCTTCATGTTGGTTTCAACGAAGGTGAGCGGAATGCCTTCGACATAGTTGGTGCAGCCAAGGCAGTTCGGGCCTTCGACCACGATGCCATATTCCTCGGCGATGCTGGCCAGTTCGGCCTGATCCTTCGCGCCTTCTTCACCCGCCTCGGAGAAGCCGGCAGCATAGATCACCACTGCGCCGCAGCCGTTCTTGGCCAGGTCGCGCACGGTATCGAGCACGAAGGGACGCGGGATCGCCAGCACAGCACAATCGACGCCGTGCGGCAGCTCGTTCACCGAGTGATAGACCTTGAGGCCCTGCAGCTCGTCGCGCTTGGGGTTCACCGGGTAGATGTCGCCAGTAAACTTGTACTGCACGAGGTTGTTAAGCAGCGTGCAGCCGAGCGCGCCATGACGGTCGGACGCGCCGATCACGGCGACCGACTTCGGGCGCAGCAGACGGTCGATCTGTTCGTTGGTGAAACGGCGGGTGGTCATGAGATTTATCCCCTCGAACGTGCAAAACCCCGGCATAACCGGGGCGAGCCTTATGGCGATGTGCGTATAAAGAAGAGGCGGCGCGAGCAAGCCTGCCCGCGCCGCCTCTTGGTTCGATCAGCCTTGCAGCTTGTCCTTGTCGAAAGCGCCAAGGCCCGGCTTGAAGGTCTTCTCGTCAAGGAACTGCTTGGTAGCTTCCTTGCGGGTTTCCCAGCCGCCAAAGTCGTTCAGCGCTTCCTGCGCGCGGATCAGATAGTCCTCGGCGTTGTCGTAGGTCATCTCGCGCACGCGGCGCATGGCCCACTTGGTGGCACGCAGAGCCTGGCCGTCCTTCTTCTTCAGAACGTCGCAGACTTCCTGCACGCGCTCCTTCAGCTTGTCGGCGGGCAGCGATTCGTTGACCATGCCCTTCTCTGCAGCCTGCGGGCCGGTGAGGTTCTCGCCCATCATGGCGTGATACATGGCATCGCGGAAGTTCATCAGCTCAGCCGCGACCTTCGAGGCGCCGCCGCCGGGCAGGATCGCCCAGTTGATTTCGCTGAGGCCGAACTGCGCATCGTCCGAGCAGAAAGCGAGGTCGCAGCCGAACAGCGGACCATAGGCACCGCCGAAGCACCAGCCATTGATCATGGCCACGGTCGGCTTTTCGTACCAGCGCAGGCGTTCCCACCAGCCATAGGCCTGGCGCTGATGCTCGCGGGTCTTGTGCAGGCCCTGCAGCTCGGCTTCGCGGAAGTATTCGAGCAGATCCATGCCTGCCGACCATGCCGTGCCCTCGCCGGTGAGAACCAGCACCTGCACGTCGTCGCGGAATTCCAGCTCTTCGAGAACCTTGAGCATCTGCTTGTTGAGCTTGGGGCTCATGCAGTTGCGCTTGTCGGGGCGGTTGAAAGCGACCCAGGCGACACCGTCGACGACATCGACCTTGACGGTTTCTTCCTGCGGACGCGGATCGGGTTTCGACGGACCAGCCATAAAATCTTTCTCCTCTTTTTCCCGCCGCCACAGACTCGCGGCAGCGGTATTGTTATGGTCCATAGCGATCCGGATTGCTATGGGCAACAACAATCGCTAGACCCTTGTCATGCGCGATCCCCTGCCCCAACTCCCCGGTTATTCGCTGCGCCGTGCCGCCCATGCGACGGCTGCCGAACTCGGCGCGCGGCTGGCCACGCTCGGCCTGCGGCAGGTCGATGCCTCAGCCCTGATCCTGATGGCACAGAACGCCGATATCACCGCCAGCGCGCTGGGCCGGCAGCTCGATATCCAGCGCGCCAACATGGTGCCACTGCTCAAGCGGCTGGAGGACGAGCGCCTGATCGAACGCCAGCCGCTCGATGGCAAGTCGCAGGCACTGTTGCTGACGGCGGCCGGCCGTGAGCGAATGGAGGCTGCGCTGGAGATTATCCATGCCTTCGAAAACGAGTTGCTCGCCCGCATTCCCAAAGAACACCGCGACCACCTGCTACCTGCGCTGAATGCCCTCTGGCGCTAAGCGCATTTGCCCCTTACTTCTGCTGTCAAAGACAAGTGGGAGTCAGGAATGCACGAGCACGCCATCCATCCGGTCAGCGCCGAATGGGCCGCCAATGCCAAGATTGATGCTGAGAGCTATGCGCTGAAATATCGCGCCAGTATCGACGATCCCGATAGCTTCTGGCTCGGCGAGGCGCAGAGGCTCGACTGGATGCGCCAGCCAACGATCATCAAGAACACTTCGTTCGAGCGGGACGATTTCCGCATCAAGTGGTTCGAGGACGGCACGCTGAACCTCGCCGCGAACTGCCTTGACCGTCACCTTGAAAAGCGCGCGCAGGACGTGGCGATCCTGTGGGAGCCTGACCACCCCGATACGCCCAACCGCGTCATCACCTTTGCCGAACTGCACAAGGACGTGTGCCGCTTCGCCAATGCGCTGAAAGCCGATGGCGTGAAGAAGGGCGACCGGGTGACGATCTACCTGCCGATGGTGCCCGAGGCCGCTGTCGCCATGCTCGCCTGCGCGCGGATCGGCGCGGTGCATTCGGTGGTGTTCGCAGGCTTCAGCCCCGATGCGCTGGCGCAGCGGATCACCGATTGCGAAAGCCACATCGTGCTCACCGCCGACGAGGGCCTGCGCGGGGGCAAGAAGGTGCCGCTGAAGGCCAATGTCGATGCGGCCTGCGAAAAAGCCGAGGTCCGCACCGTCATCGTGCTGCGCCACACCGGCGCCGACGTGCCGATGGTGGAAGGTCGCGATGTCGACTGGCACGACGCCATCGAGCCGCACAACTCCAACTGCCCGCCCGAGGAGATGAACGCGGAAGACCCGCTGTTCATCCTCTACACATCGGGCAGCACCGGCCAGCCCAAGGGCGTGCTGCACACCACCGGCGGCTACGGTGTGTGGGCCAGCATGACGCACGAGTATTCCTTCGATTACCGCCCCGGCGATGTTTACTGGTGCGCCGCCGACATCGGCTGGGTCACGGGCCATTCCTATGTCGTTTACGGACCGCTGGCGAACGGGGCGACCACGCTGATGTTCGAAGGCGTGCCCAACTATCCCGATTTCAGCCGCTTCTGGCAGGTGGTCGACAAGTATCAGGTCCAGCAGTTCTACACCGCCCCCACGGCGCTGCGCGCGCTGATGCGCGAAGGCGATGAATGGGTGAAGAAGACCAGCCGCAAGAGCCTGAAGATTCTCGGCTCGGTGGGTGAGCCGATCAACCCCGAAGCCTGGGACTGGTACTATAACGTGGTGGGCGATGGCCGCTGCCCGATTGCCGACACCTGGTGGCAGACCGAAACCGGCGGCCATATGATCACTCCCCTGCCCGGTGCCCATGCCCTCAAACCCGGCGCGGCGAGCTTTCCGTTGTTCGGGGTCAAGCCGGCACTGGTCGACCCGACCGATGGCCATATCGTGGAAGGCGCGACCGAGGGCGCGCTGGTGATCCTCGACAGCTGGCCGGGCCAGATGCGCACGGTTTACGGCGACCATGACCGCTTCATCCAGACCTACTTCACCCAGTATCCAGGCAAGTACTTCACCGGCGACGGCGCGCGCCGCGACGGCGACGGTTACTACTGGATCACCGGCCGCATCGACGACGTGATCAACGTCAGCGGGCACCGCATGGGCACCGCCGAGGTCGAAAGCGCCTTGGTGGAACATCCCAAGGTGGCCGAGGCCGCGGTGGTCGGCATGCCGCACGATGTGAAGGGTCAGGGCATCTATGCCTTTGTCACCACCGTCGCGGGCACCGAAGACAGCGAGGAGCTGCGCAAGGAGCTGGTGCAATGGGTGCGCAAGGAGATCGGCCCCATCGCCACGCCCGATGTGGTGCAGTTCGCACCGGGTCTGCCCAAGACGCGTTCGGGCAAGATCATGCGCCGTATCCTGCGAAAGATCGCGGAGAACGACACTGGCAACCTCGGCGACATCTCGACGCTCGCCGATCCAGGCGTGGTTGACGATCTGCTCGCCAACTCGCCGCACGCCAAGGACTGACACCCTACGGCAAGGCAAACCTGCCCAACAAATCCTTGCCGGACTTGGTTAAGGGAAAACTCGTAGTCGACTAGCAACCTGCCGCACTCCTCTGTGTGGTATTGAGGCAGGCTATGGGAGCTGAAACGCCTCTTAACGTGGGTCGCCGCCATGACAGCCGCCTGCGCCTTTCGGTGCCGGGCCGGCTCATCACGCTCACCGGCACCCACAAGGTCTCGCTGCGCGACATTTCCCTGACCGGCGCCAAGCTGATCGTCCCCAACGATATTCAGCAAGGCCATGACGGGGTGCTCGAATGGCTCGACTTCGAAGCCTTCGGCAAGATCGTGTGGCTTCACGATCAGCAAGCGGGAATGGCCTTCGACGACCCGCTTCCGGTCAAGGACCTGCTCGCCACGCGAGAGACATTCGACAGCCACGCTTTCAAGACCGACGAAGACATTGCGCGCGAGCAAGCCGAAGACTGGTCGCTCGGTTACAAGAACTACCGCCCCTGAGGGCCTTCGCCTTTCGCGCAATCGCTATCTTTTGCCGCACTGCAACCTCTGCTAGGGGCGCGCCATGCCACGCACTCGCCTATACCCGCTCGCCGACCTGGAAGACATTCCGGGTACGAAGGTCTTCACCGCCCTGCGCTCACGCGAGGCATACTACCTGCACAAGTTCTGCATGAGCCTGATGAAGGCGGAGAACCGGGAAGAGTTCAAGGCCGACGAGCGCGCCTATCTCGACAAGTTCAAGATGACCGAAGAGCAGAAGCAGGCCGTGCTCGACCGCGACCTGACCAAGCTGATCGAGCTGGGCGGAAACATGTATTTCCTCGTCAAGCTCGCCTCCACCGATGGGCTTTCCGCGCTGAAGGCCGTTTCCACCACCTCAGGCATGGGCGTCGAGGAATATACCCAGATGATGCTCGAAGGCGGCCGCAGCCCCCATGGCATCCGTTCGATCAGGGACAAGAACTGACATGGCCCATATTTCCGCCGGCATCGCCACCAGCCACGTCCCCGCCATCGGCGCCGCGTTCGATCTGGGCAAGACCAAGGACCCCTACTGGGCGCCGGTCTTCGAAGGCTACGAATTTGTGAAGGACTGGATCAAGGACAACACGCCCGACGTGGTGATCCTGGTCTATAACGATCACGCCTCCTCGCTGATGATGGACATCGTGCCGACCTTCGCGATGGGCTTCGCCGACGAGTTCCAGAGCGCCGACGAAGGCTGGGGCCGCCGCCCCGTGCCCGTGGTCAAGAACCACATCGAGCTGGCCGCGCACATTGCCGAACAGCTGGTGATCGACGAGTTCGACATCACGCTGATCAACGAAATGGACGTCGACCATGGCCTGACAGTGCCGCTGAGCCTGGTGTTCGGCGACGTGGAGGAGTGGCCGTGCAAGGTCATCCCCTTCGTGGTCAACGTGTCGCAGTTCCCGACCCCGTCGGGCGAGCGCTGCTGGAAGATCGGCGAGGCGATCCGCAACGCGGTGAAGACGTTCCCGGAAGATCTCAACGTGCAGGTCTGGGGCACCGGCGGCATGAGCCACCAGCTCCACGGCACGCGCGCCGGCCTCATCAACGAAGAGTTCGACCGCCGCTTCATCGACCTGCTCGCGCATGAGCCGGAAGAGCTGAAGTACATCACCCGGCTCGAATACCTGCGCGAAACGGGCACCGAGGGCATCGAGCTGATCATGTGGCTGATCATGCGCGCGGCACTGGGCTATGGCGTGGAAGAGAAGAAGCGCTTCTATCGCGTGCCTGCCTCCAACACGGCGGTGGGGCATGTGGTCTATGAGGCCAAGAGCTAGGCGATCACCGTCACCCCGGACTTGATCCGGGGTCCCGCTTGTTCTACCCGCGCCTCAGTCATCTGGGGAGTAGCCCCCTCGCGCCGTCCGGCGTGTATCCATGCGTCAACATACTTGATCGAGAGATCATGGCGCATCGGGGGACGGACCAAGGTCTGTCCGGGCGAGACCAATGGCACCTCGCTTTCGTCCGGCCGGGCGGAAGGCAAGGTGTCGTTGCAGTCTTGAGCGCCCGGCCCGGAGTATTCGTTTCATGGAAGCCTTCCTAACCTCCACCGCCGTGGTCGCGCTGGCCGAGATCGGCGACAAGACCATGCTGCTCGCCATCGTGCTGGCAGCAAGGTTCCGCCAGCCCTGGCCGATCGTGCTCGGCATCCTGTTCGCAACGCTCGCTAACCATGCGCTGGCCGCGCTGGTGGGTATGTCGGTGGCGAGCCTGCTGGACGGCGACTGGTTCCGCTATGCCGTGGGCGCGGGCTTTATCGCCATGGCAGCATGGACGCTGGTGCCCGACACATTCGATGACGACGACGCGCCCAAGCCCTCGCGGCATGGCGCCTTCCTCACCACGCTGGTGACCTTCTTCCTCGTCGAGATCGGCGACAAGACGCAGATCGCCACCATTGCCTTGGGTGCGCAGTTCCAAAGCGTGCTGCTGGTGACGGCGGGCACGACGCTGGGCATGATGATCGCCAATGCCCCCGCCGTGTGGCTGGGCAATGCGCTGGTCGAGCGGGTTTCGCTCAAGCTGGTGCGCACGCTGGCAGCGCTGCTGTTCCTCGTCATCGGCATCTGGGTGATCGCCGATACGGCGCTCGCCTAGCGCTGGGGCAACGGCGGCGAGGCCTTGCCCAAGGCAAGTTCCGCCTCAGAGAAGGTGATCGGGGTGCGCAGGCCTTGCACGGGGTCTGCCCCCTCGCGCGCCATGTCGAGCACCATACCGCGCGCCTGCACCTGCGGATCGGTGAGCGCCTGCGCCACATCGTTGATCGGCCCCACCGGCACGCCTTCGCTTTCGAGCCGGGCGAGCAATTCGTCGCGCGCCCACAGCTTGGTCTTTTCCGCCACGGCGGGAGAGACCCGTGCGCGGTCGGCCACGCGGCCGGGGTTGGTCGCCCAGCCCTCCACGATGTCCAGCCCCAGCACTTCAGCAAGGCGCGCGAACTGCCCGTCGTTGCCGACCGCGATGATCAGCCAGCCGTCTGCGCAGGGGAAGGCCTCGTAGGGCACGATATTGGGATGCGCATTGCCCATCCGCTGCGGCGCGATGCCGCTGGCAAGATAGTTCATCGCCTGATTGGCCAGCGTGCCGGTCATCACGTCAAGCAGGCTCATGTCGACCGCCTGCCCGCGCCCGGTGCGCTGGCGCATATGCAGCGCGGCCTGAATGCCGATTACCGCGTAAAGCCCGGTGAGGATATCGGCATAGGCGACGCCGATCTTGGTCGGCGGGCCATCGCTCTGCCCGGTCAGGTCCATGATCCCGCTCATGCCCTGCACGATGAAATCGTAGCCTGCGTTCTGCGCATAGGGGCCGGTGTGGCCGAACCCGGTGATCGAGCAATAGACCAGACCGGGGTTGGCCTCGGCCAAGCTTGCGTAGTCGAGCCCGAACTGCGCGAGACCGCCGGTCTTGAAGTTCTCGATCACCACATCCGCCCCGGCGATCAGCTCTTTCACACGGGCGAGATCAGCCTCCTTCCGGAAGTCAGCGACCATGGAGGTCTTACCGCGGTTGGCGGCGTGGAAATAGGCCGCGTCCTGCGAGCCATCGGCGTTATCGATGAAGGGCGGCCCCCAGCGGCGGGTGTCATCGCCTGCGGGGCTTTCAACCTTGATCACCTCGGCGCCAAGGTCGGCCAGCACCTGCCCGGCCCACGGCCCGGCAAGGATGCGCGCCAGTTCGACGACCTTGATGCCTTCAAGCGGCGCGCGACCCATGCCCGTTCCTTCTTACTCGGGCGCGATGTGGAACACCCGCTCCGCATTGCCATGACAAATGGCGTGCATTTCCTCGTCCGAGCAGGCGAAGTTCTCGATGAAGTCCACCGCCGGTTTCATTGGCTGATAGGGATAGTCGATCGCCCAGATGACGTTCTCCATCCCCATCCGGTCGATCGCATAGCGCAGCGCCAGCGGGTCTTCCACTCCGCTGGTGGTGAAGACGAAGTTGTCCTTGAAATACTCCTCCATGCTGCGCTCGGTCTTGGGCGCGCGGCCCACCTTCTGCGAGCGCGAGTTCATGAAATTGATCCGCCAGATGAAGAACGGCACCATCTCGCCCATGTGGCCGACGCAGATCTTCAGGTTCGGGAAACGGTCAAATACCCCGCCCGCCATCATCCGCAGCATATTGGTGCCGACCTCGACGCCATAGGCCCACATGGCCGAGTCCATGCCATAGTCCATCAGCGGCCCCTTGAGCGTGTCGGACGGCCCGCGCGGGTGGATGTAGATCGTGGCATTGGTCGCCTCGGCGGCCTCGAAGATCGGCCAGAAGCGATAGTCGTCGAAGTAGTCGCCGTTGGTGTGGCCGTTCACAACCAGCCCGTTGAGCTTCAGCTCGCCCATCACCCGCTCGACCTCTTTCGCCGCGCGCTTGGGGCTGTGCGGAGCGAAGCTGCCAAGCCCGGCGAAACGCTTGGGATACTTGGCGCAAATCTCGGCCATCCTGTCGTTCGACAGCGCGGCAAGGTCGGTCGCGGTATCGGCGTCGAACATCTGCACACCCGGCGCGGTCAGCGTGAGCAGGTGCATGTCCACGCCAAACTCGTCCATCTGCGGCAGGCGCTTCTCTTCGGTGTCGAGCAGGCCGCCAAGGAAATCCATCTTGCCATAGCCCGAGGTATCGACCTCGGCGTCGTAGATCCCCTTCACCAGCAGTTTATCGGCGCTTTGCGTGGGGCTGTTGGCAACCTTCTTCAGCTCGGCGGCGACTTCGGGGATCGACCAGGCTTCCTCGCAGGCGATCAGGCGGCACTTCTTGCCCATAGTTCTCTCTCCTCTATTGGCGCGAGACTAGCGCCGAGTTTGACCTTAACAACCCCCATTGCTGCGCGCTTGCCGACATCATCGCAGCGGCTTAGCCTCGCCCCATGGCCAAGCCCCCACCCTCGCCCGACGACAGCTGGAGCTCGACCGGGCTCGCCCGGCGCGAGGCGATCAGCGCGTGGAGCGACTGGGCCGCCAGCACCATCGCTCCGATCGAGGTCGAGGTGTTCGACCCCAAGGCCTTTGCCGCGCGCTGGATCAGCCACGGGATCGGGCAACTCAGGCTGCTGCACCTCTATGCCCCCGCCCAGCGCGTCACCCATGTCGGGGCCGACCGGCTGGCCATGCGCGCCGCCCCATCGATCCAGCTGGTCTATTCGCGCAAAGGCACAATGCAGACGCGCATGGGCGGACGGCGCTTCGACGTGGAGCCGGGCCAGTTCGTGCTGCTCGACAACACCCGCTATTATCAGATGGAGATGGCCACCGAGCACGAATGCATCGACCTGATGATGCCGCAAGCCTGGCTGGAGCGGCACCTGCCCGATCCCGCCGCGCTGCTCGCCCGCCCCTATGATGCGCATTCCGGCTGGGCCGCACCGCTCGGCGCGCTGATCGACACGATCCTCGATACCGGGCTGGACAAGGCGCCGCTCCCACGCCCGCTGATCGCCGAGCAATTCGGCAGCCTGCTGGCGCTTGCCACCTCGGCGCACGAACCGGACATGCCAGCGCCGGGCGTAGGCGGACACAGCAGCCAGCTTGCCACGCGCATCCTGCGCCGGATCGAGACGAGCTATGCCGATGCCGACCTGTCGCCCGAAAAGGTCGCGCGCGAAGAGGGCATTTCCAAGCGCTACCTGCAATCGCTGCTGGCCGCGCGCGGGACTAGTTTTGTCGCCGAACTCAACGCCACCCGGCTCGAACATGCCAGCGCCATGCTGACCGACCCGCGCCTCGCCGCGCTGCCGATAGCCGAGCTGGCCTATCGCACCGGTTTTCTCGATCCGGGCTATTTCACCCGCCTGTTCCGCAAGCGCTTCGGGATTACGCCCAGCCAGTGGCGCGGCGGGCTGGCCCCGCAAAGCTGAGGCTCTTGTATGTCGTGGTGCTGCGCCCATTTTCCAAACATGCCCACTGCCCAGACAAGCACCGTCCTGCCGACCTACTATCTCAGCCATGGCGGCGGGCCGTGGCCGTGGATGGAGACGGGCAACGCCTATGACGTGCTCGACGCCTCACTGAAGGCGCTGCGGGGCGAGTTGAAAGAGCGCCCGCGCGCCGTGCTGGTCGTCACCGCGCACTGGGAAGAGCCGGTGTTCACTTTCTCCAGCGGAGCCCATCCGGGCATGATCTACGACTATTATGGCTTCCCGCCGCACACCTATGAAATCACCTATCCCGCCCCCGGCCTGCCCGCGCTGGCCGAACAGGCCGCCGCGCTGCTGGCCGATGGCGGGATGGCGAGCGCGACCGACGCCGCGCGCGGGTTCGATCATGGCACCTTCAGCCTGATGCAGGCGATCTGGCCCGAGGCCGAAATGCCCATCGTGCAAATGTCGATCCGCGCCGACTTCGATCCCGCCGCCCATGTGGCAGCGGGCCGCCTGCTGGCCCCCTTGCGCGAGGAGGGCGTGGTGATCATCGGCAGCGGTCTTTCGTTCCACAACCTGCGCGCGCTTGGCCCGGCGGGGCGCGAGGTGTCGCGCGCCTTCGATGGCTGGTTGCAGGAAAGCCTGCTCGGCTTGAGCGGCGAGGAGCGGGTGAAGCGCCTGCTCGACTGGGAGCAAGCCCCCGCCGCCCGCGCCGTCCACCCGCGCGAGGATCACCTGATGCCGCTCCACGTCGCGCTCGGCGCGGCCGAAGGCGATGCCGCCGCGCTGTCTTATCACGAAGACGCTTTCATGGGCGGGATCGCCGCCTCCAGCTTCCGCTTTGGGGACGCCCCCGCCTGATACAATCAAGACAATAGGACTGCGCGAATGTCCTATTCGCGATGCGCACTAATCCTTCGCACGGGTAACGATATGGGTTAGCCTCCCGGTCTGTCCACGCCATGACGAGACTCCGATAACGGGGCCGCAGGCGACCGACGAGAGGATGCCCGTAATGTCCGACAAGAGCTTCGCGCTGCCGAGCAGCATCAAGGTAATTGAAGGGACCGAGGCCGCGCAGGCGGCCTATCCCTACTACACCCAGTTCGTGCCCGAGGATGACCAGAAGTTCTGGTTCTACAACTCGATGCACTTTCCCGAACCGATGCACCATTTCGACATGATCACGGCCGAGGCCGCCTATGTCGCGATGGGGGCGTTCAACACCCGCGTGCACTGCCTGCCGACCGCCAAGGGCGTCGATCACCGCATCATCAACGGGCGCGTCTATATCGGCGGGGTGGTCGTCACCGACCCTGACGAGATCGCCGAACGTGTGGCCGAATTCCAGCAGCGCGCCGGCCACTATTACGCCAACTGGGAAAGCCTTTACGACCAGTGGAAGGTCAAGATGAAGGCGCTGATCGCCGAGGCGCAGGCGCTGCCCAGCCCCTCGCTGCCCGACTACGAACCGCTCGAAACGATCACCGAGGGCGATGCCGTTCCCGCCAGCCACGAGCTGCTGAAGATCTACCAGCAGCAGATCGAAGGCTACCACCGGATGTGGCACCACCACTTCGAGTTCCTGCTGCTCGGTTATGGCGCCTACATGACCTTCTTCGGCTTCTGCAAGAAGGCCTTCCCGGAGATTTCCGATCAGGCGATCAGCCGCATGGTGGCGGGTATGGAAGCCGAGATTTTCCGCCCCGACGAAGAGGTGAAACGCCTCGCCCGCCGCGCGGTGGAGCTGGGGGTCGATCACCATTTCACCGACGACATGAGCATCGAGCAGGTGCTGGCCGATCTCGACAAGCTCAGTGACAAGGGCAGGGAGTGGCTGGCCGATCTGGAACAGAGCCGCGACCCGTGGTTCAATGTCTCCTCCGGCGACGGGTTCTACCACTATCACCGCAGCTGGAACGACGACCTGTCGCTGCCCTTTGCCGCCCTGCCCGGCTATATCGCCAAGGTGAAGGCGGGCGAGAATATCGAGCGCCCCACCGCGCAGCTGATCGAGGAGCGCGAACAGCTTGTCGCCGACTATCGCGAGCTGCTCGATACCGAGGAGGACCGCGCGACCTACGACCAGCTGATCGAGCTAGCGCACCGCGTGTTCCCCTATGTCGAGGGGCACAAGTTCTATTGCGAGCACTGGTACACGAACCTGTTCTTCAACAAGATCCGCGAATTCGGCAGGCTGCTGCTGACACACGGCTTCTTCGGTGCCGAGGGGCAAGAGGAGGACGTGTTCCACCTCACCCAGTACGAGCTGGAAAGCGCAATCATCGACCTGATGCTGGCCTGGGGCGTGGGCGCGGGGCCGCGTGGTCCGGCCTACTGGCCCGCTATCATTGCCCAGCGCAAGGCGGCGATTGCCGAATGGGGCAAGCACCCCACCCCGCCCGCCTTGGGCAATGTGCCCGAGGCGATCGACGATCCGGCGATCAACATGCTGTGGGGAATCACCCGCGAGAACCTCGATAGCTGGCTGGATGACGGCACCGAGAACCCTAACGAACTGAAGGGCTTTGCCGCCTGTTCGGGCGTGGTCGAGGGCACCGCGCGGGTGGTGAAGTCGGTCAGCGAGATCGGGCGCATCCAGCAGGGCGACATTCTTGTATGTCAGGTAACGAACCCGACCTGGAGCCCGCTGTTCCAGAAGATCAGCGCCGCGGTATCGGACATCGGCGGCTCGATGAGCCACATGGCGATTGTCGCGCGCGAGTATAACCTGCCCGCTGTGGTCGGCACGGGCCTCGCGACGGTGAAGATCAAGGACGGCGCGCGCATCCGGGTCGATGGGGGCAAGGGCACCGTCTCGATTTTGGAGGACGCGTGATGGTGATGAAACCCGTCGCATGGTTCACCGAGGTCGGGATTGCTGACCGGCCCACGGTCGGCGGCAAGGGCGGCTCGCTGGGCGAACTGACTCAGGCCGGAATTGATGTGCCGGGCGGGTTTGTCGTCACCACCGCCGCCTTCGAGCAATTCCTTGCCGCGCTCGAAGCGAAAGAGCCAATCCGGCCGCTGGTCGAAGCGCTCGATCCGCATGATATGGACGCCGCCACCAAGCTCTCCGAGCAATTGCGGGCGCGGGTCGTGGGCGATCCGATGGCCAGCGACGTGGAAGAGGCGCTCAGGCAAGCATTGAATCAATTGTGCCCCGACCAGCGCCCCGTTGCGGTGCGCAGTTCGGCCACCACCGAGGATGCCGACGACGCCAGCTTTGCAGGCCTTCAGGATACCTTCCTGTGGGTGCTCGATGGCTCGAGCATGGTCGAAAAGGTCCGCGAATGCTGGGCCAGCCTCTACTCGGTCGAAAGCATGACCTATCGCCGCAAGCAGGGTCTGCCCGAGGAGGGCGTGTCCATGGCGGTGGTGGTCCAGCGGATGGTCGAGGCGAAATGTGCCGGCGTGATGTTTACCCGCTCGCCGACCAGCGGTGACAAATCGGTCATCACCATTGAGGGAGCCTGGGGGCTTGGGTCTTCGGTGGTTTCGGGCGAGGTTACGCCGGATAAATGGGTACTCGGAAAGATCACCGGCGAGATCAGCCAGCGCGATATTTCGGACAAGCACGCAAGGCAGGTTCCGGCTCCCGAAGGCGGGATCGTGGAGGTCGAAAACGCTGCCGATATCCGCAATGCGCCGTGCCTTTCCGACGATGACCTGCAGGCCCTGCGCACCATCGGGCGCAAGGTCGAAAAGCACTATGGCAAGCCGCAGGATATCGAGTGGGCGCTCGATGCCGATGGCAAGGTGCTGCTGCTGCAATCGCGCCCCGAGACGGTCTGGGCGCAGAAGGATGCCAAGGGTGCACCGGTGGTCGCCAAGCAAGCCGACCCGATGACCCATGTGATGGGGCTGTTCACCGCCGGAGCCAGGAAGTGAGCCTGACCGGTAAGGATATCGCCGAGATCGCGCGGCTGCTCGATGCGTCCAACTTCACGACGCTCGACCTGACGCAGGGCGATTTTCGCCTGCGGATCAGCCGCGATGGCGCAGGTGATTGGCGCGAGGACGATGGCGAGGAACCGGACGAGCGCCCTGCCCCCACCGCAGCGCCAGAGCAATCCGCTCCGCCTCCCCCGCCGCCAGCGGCAGGCGATGACGAGATCGAAATTCCCGCCCCGCTGATCGGCAATTTCTACTCCGCCCCGCGCCCCGGCGAACCCGACTTCGTGAAGGTCGGCGACCGGGTGAGCAAGGACACGGTGGTCGCGATCATCGAGGTGATGAAGCTGATGAACTCGGTCGCTGCCAGGGTTGAGGGGGTGGTGACAGCAGTGCTGGCCGAGAACGGCAGTGCGGTCGCCGAGGGGCAGGCGCTGTTTCGGGTGAAGGTGGACTGATGAGCAAGCCCCACCCATCCTCACTCGTCACCCCGGGCTTGATCCGGCTTGACGGTTAGAAAGCAGCATATGGCCAAGATCGAAATCGTCGAAACGTCGCTGCGCGATGGCAACCAGTGCCTGTGGGGCGCCACCGGCGTCGACACCGCCAAGACGCTCACCATCGCGCCTGCAATGGAGCGCGCCGGGTACAAGGCGATCGACTTCACCACCTCCACCCACATGGGCGTCGCCGTGCGCTACAAGCAGGAAGATCCGTGGGAGCGCATCCGCGAAATGGCGCGCATCTGCCGCACCACGCCCTTGCAGTTCCTCTCCACCGGCTTCCGCTTCATCTCTTGGGAAACCGCCACGCCCGAATTCATGGAGCTCGCCTACCGCACCCTCGCCACCAACGGCATCCGCCGCTTTGCGCTGGCCGACCCGATGAACGATGCGGCCAGCAACGTCGAGGTGGCGAAGATGGTCAAACGCGCGGGCGGCGATAGTGTCGTGGGCGCGCTGGTCTATACGATCAGCCCGATCCACGACGATGCGCACTATGCCGAGGCCGCCCGGATCATGGCGCAAAGCCCCCACATCGATGCGCTCTATATCAAGGACCCCGGCGGCCTGCTCACCCCCAAGCGCGCCGCCACGCTGATCCCGGCGATCCTCGCTGAAATCGGAGATAAACCGCTCGAACTGCACAACCATTGTACGATTGGTCTGGCCGAGCCGGCCTGTCTCGAAGCGGCAGACCTCGGCATCGCGGCGGTGCAATGCGCCAGCGGCGGCGCCGCGGACGGCACCAGCAACCCGCCCATCGGACGGATGATCCGCAACCTGCGCAGCCTTGGCCACACGGTCGATGTCGATGACGAGGCGGTCGAAGAGGTCGCCAGCTATTTCACCCGGCTGGCCGAGGCCGAGGGCTATCCCACCGGGTCGCCCTTGCCGTTCGATGCCGCCTATTTCCGCCACAACCTGCCCGGCGGGATGGTCGGCACCATGCGCCGCCACCTCGCCGACCAGAACGCCGCCCATCTCGAACAGGCGGTGATCGAGGAAATGGGCCGCGTGCGTGAGGAGCTGGGCTGGGTGATCGTGATGACGCCCTTCGCTCAGATGCTGCAAACGCAAGCGATGCTGAATGTGACCGGCAAGGAACGCTGGTCGATCATCCCCGACGAGGTGATCCGCTTCGCCATCGGCAAGTTCGGGCGCCCCACCCAGCCGGTCGACCCTGAGGTGATGGACCGCATCATGGCGCACCCGCGCACGAAGCAGCTTGAGGCCGAAACCGGCATGGCCGACCTCAAAACGCTGCGCAGCCGCATTGGCGAGAGCCTGTCCGACGAGGAATTCCTGCTGCGCGCCACCATGCCCGAGGGGCAGATCGAGGCCATGCGCAAGGCCGGCCCCGCCCCGCGCCACTACGATCCCGACACCGCGCCCGTCATGCGGCTGCTGCGTGAGGTGATGGCACGAAACGATATCGCCGACTTTGCGTTCGAGAAGGACGATTTGAAAATACGGCTGTCAGCCTGATCCCCATGCAAGGATACCCGATGTCCCTCCCCCGCAAGCCCAAGGGCTTCATGTTCGATCTCGACGGCACGCTGATCCTGTCGAACCGCCAGCTTGGCTCCTACGATCCGATCCCCGGTGCCGCCCATGCGCTGGGCGAGCTTGATGCGCTGGGCGTGCCGTGGATCGCGCTCACCAATGGCAGCGCCTATCCCGCTCGCAAGCAGGCCCCGCGCCTACGCGATGTCGGCCTACCGGTGCCGGACGAAAAACTGTTTACACCCAACTCGGTAGCCGCCGAGGTTATCAAGCAGCGCGAGCTGGAACGGGTGCTGGTGCTCGGCACGCAGGGCGTGATCGATGCGCTCACCGAACTCGGCGTCAAATGCCTCAGCCCGGATGACGGCAAGGGCCTCACCTGCGACGGGGTCTATGTCGCCTGGCACCCCGAGTGCACGATGGACCATATCCACCGCGCCTGCGATGCTGTGCTGGGCGGCGCGACCTTTCTCACCGCATCAGACATCCCGTTCTTCGCCACCAAGGAGGGCCGCAGCTTCGGCTATTCCTGCGCGATCAACGGCGCGATTTCGCGGGTGACGGGAATCGAACCCGAGCCGACCGGCAAGCCGAGCGAGCATGCGATGGCTTTCGTCGCGCGCCAGCTCGGGATCGACGCCGCGCATGTGGGCGTGGTGGGCGACGATGCCACGGCCGAAATGCAGATGGCCGTGGCTGGCGGGGCCATCGGCATTGCCGTCACCAGCGGATCGACCAGCGCCGAGGAATGGGCCGACCAGCCACCAGAAAAAACACCCGATCTGGTGATCGATTCCATTGGCGATCTGGCCAGCGCCTGCGGCCTGAGCTAACCCCCTTTCATGTAGCTGGCCCGCCATGCCTGCACAGGGTTATGCGGGGTGCCAGCAATGTGTCAGACCGCCCGCATTTCGGGCAAGAGGAGAGGCCCTTTGACCGACCAGAAGCTCGAAACGCTCACCATCCACGCCGGGCAAGAGCCTGACCCCACCACCAATGCGCGGATCACCCCGATCTATCAGACCGCGAGCTACGTCTTCAACGATGCCGAGCACGCCGCGAACCTCTTCGCGCTGAAGGAATTCGGCAACATTTACAGCCGCATCATGAACCCCACGGTCGATGCGCTGGAAAAGAAGATCGCCGCGCTCGAAGGCGGTGTCGGCGCGCTGGGTGTTGCCTCGGGCCATGCCGCGCAGCTGGTCGCGTTCCACACGCTGATGGAACAGGGCTGCAATATCGTCGCGGCGAAGAAGCTCTATGGCGGCTCGCTTAATCAGCTGAGCGAAGCCTTCCGCAAGTTCGGCTGGGAGACGCGCTTCGTCGATGCCGACGATCCGGCCAATGTCGCCGCCGCCTGCGACGAGAACACCCGCGTCGTGTTCATCGAGAGCCTCGCCAACCCGGGCGGCGTCGTGTCCGACATCGCGGCGATTGCCGATGTGGCGCACAAGGCGGGCGTGCCGCTGATGGTCGACAACACCATGGCTACCCCGATGCTGTGCCGCCCGATCGAGCACGGCGCAGACATCGTCGTCCATTCGGCCACCAAGTTCCTGAATGGTCACGGTAATTCCATCGGCGGTCTGATCGTCGATTCGGGCAAGTTCGACTGGAAAGCCTACGGCGACAAGTACGCCACGCTGACCCGCCCGAACGGCTCCTACCATGGCGCGGTGCTGGTCGATGCGCTGGAGCCGGTCGGCCCGATTGCCTTCATCATCGCCTGCCGCGTGCTCGGCCTGCGCGATCTTGGCCCGGCCATGGCGCCGATGAACGCCTTCCTCGCGCTGACCGGCATGGAGACGCTGGCGCTGAGGATGGAGCGGCATTGCAGCAATGCGCTGGCCGTCGCCAAGCATCTGGCCGCGCACGAGAAGATCGACTGGGTCTCCTATGCAGGGCTGGAGGACAACGCCTATCACGCGCTGGCCCAGCGCTATCTCGGCGGACACGGCGGCGCGGTGTTCACCTTCGGCGTGAAGGGCGGATATGAGGCGGGCGTGAAGCTGGTCTCCTCGGTCAAGCTGTTCAGCCATCTGGCGAACATCGGCGATACGCGCAGCCTCATCATTCACCCGGCAAGCACTACGCACAGCCAGCTCGAAGGCGAGGATCTGATCGCTGCCGGTGCCGGACCGGACGTGGTGCGGATCTCGGTCGGGATCGAGCATATCGACGATATCATCGCCGATCTCGACGCCGCGCTGGCGGCGCTTTGATAGGGCTGGTGTTCCTGCTCGCGGCGGGTGCAGCTTCGGCCGCGCCCGCCGACCGCTGCGCCGAGCCGATCACGCAGCTGGACATGAACGAGTGCGCCGCGCTGGACTATGCCGAGGCTGACGCGGCGCTCAACGCGCAATGGGCGATCACAGCAGACGCGATGCGCGAGCGCGACCGCGAGCTGGATCGCACCTACGACGACCGCCCCGGCTATTTCGAAACGCTGCTGGCAGCCCAGCGCGCATGGCTCATCTACCGCGACCAGCATTGCGCCAGCGAAGGCTTCCTCTTTCGCGGCGGCTCGATGGAGCCCCTGATCGTCAGCACCTGCAAGACCACGCTGACGCAGGATCGCACGAGCCAGCTTGCCGATCTGGAAAGCGCAGAATGACCGGAGCTGCACCAAGGTTCGACTACGAGGCCTATCTCGCCCAGTTCCTCACCGGCGATGATGACGGGCTGGTCGCGCGCTTCTTTTCCGAGGACTGCGCGATGATCACCGGCAGCGGCGAGTTCGTCGGCCATGCAGGGATGCGCGCTTTTCTCGCCAATGCGCATGACGGCGTGCGCGAATGCCCGCGCGTGCAGCACTATCTGCAGGACGAGCACATCGTGCTGGCCGAGATCGACATGGATTTCCATGCGACCAAACACCGCCCAGATTTCCCCTTCGGCGAGATGTTCCCCGGCGACAGCCTGACAGTCAAATTCCTCGCCCGCTACGAACTCGACGCGGCGCAGAAGGTCCGCCGCCTCATCACCATGGCCTGGCCTGCCGGGCGCGAAGTCACCACCCTGCCTCCGCTTGGCGCGCACCCCAGCCAGATTGCCGCCTACCATGCCTATGCCGCGGCCTTCTCGGCGGGCGATCCGGCCCGCTACACGCGGTTCTATTGCGATGACGTGGTGTTCGAATTGCCCTCGGTCGGGCGGTTCGAGGGCGCGCAGGCGATTGCCGATTTCTATACGGCGATGTTCCAGCGCGTGGTCGAAACGCTCACGGTTCACAATCTCGACGCAACCGACGAACGGATCGTTGTCGACTGCACCAGCCGCTTCACCGCCGTGGACGATGCGCCCGATTTCGTCGTCGGCGCCCTCGCCAAGGGCGAGCATGTCGATGTGCGCGTGCAGGTGACCTATAGGCTTCGCGATGGCTATATCGACCATATCCGGGTCGCCCGCGCAGGCGAGCCGGTGTTCAGCGCCGCGCGCTAAGCTCTGCTTCGATCCGGGTGAGATCTTCGGGACGGTCGACGTCGGCCAGCGTCCCCGAAGGCGGCGTTATCAACGTGCAATCGCCGCGCCCCGCCAGCCAGCGCCCTGCCCCGCTCTCGCCTTCGAGCGTAGTCAGGTCTGCCAGCAAGGCTTGCGGCACGAAGGCGGGCACACCGGGTTTGCCAGAGCCATGATCGCTTGCCGCCAGCCCTTCGGTCGCCGCGAGTGCGGCGAGATGGGCGGACGCGATGAGTGGCATGTCGGCCAGCACGATCAGCAGGTCGTGCCCCCGCGCCAGAGCAGCCTGCGCCGCCAGTGCGACCGAACTGGCCAGCCCGCTTTCGGCTTCGCGATTTTCGATCAGGGTCCAGCCGCTCTCCTGCGCGAATAGCGGGGGTTCCGTGACCGAAACCACGATCACGCCCGGCGCGAACCCTGCCTCAGTCACTGTCGCCAAGACATGCGCGCCGACCCTTCGTCCGGCGCACAAGACATCAAGCTTGCCCCCGCCAAAGCGCCGCGCCTGTCCGGCGGCCAGAACGGCGACCAGCGGCCTGGTCATCGCTCGCTATGGTGCGGGTGGCGCAGCTCGTAAATCCCGGCCACGCCCGCCAATGCCGAAAGCGCCAGCGCCGATGGCTCGCGGCTATGCCCGATCAGGCCAAGCGGACTGGCGATGCGGGTGATCTGCTCCTCGGCATAGCCAAGCGCGGCCAGCCGTTCGCTCCGCGCCATCCGGGCGGGCTTGCCGCCCTGCGCGCCGATGAAGAAGGCGGGGCTCCTCAGCCCCCAGTCGAGCAGCGCCTCCTCCCACTCGTGATCGTGGAACAGCAGCACCAGCGCGCTCCAGCGGTCGAGCGAGAGGCGGTCAGGCCGCTGGCCGAGGCTCAGTGTGCCGCCCTCGCGGCTATGGCTCTCAACCGTCATCCCCGCCGCCGCGCCCAGCCGCGCCATCGCTTCGAGTTCCGGCCCCTCGCCCAGCAGCACGAGCCGCAGCGCAGGGATATAGCGGCGCTCGGCCAGCAAGACCTGACCCGGCAGAGGGAGACTCGCCTCCTGCCTCATCTCAAGCCGCGCCAGAGCCTCGGCGCAGGCAGCATGGTCCGGGGCAGGATCGATCAGGATGTCGAGCCCACCGCCACACGGCAGGCGGAAGTCGATCTTCGGCGAGCCAGCACCATAGCGGATCACCCGAGGCTCCCCGCCGCGCGCAACCTCGGCGGCCAGCTCGCGTTCGAGGCAACCGTCAGCAAGGCTGCCAGTCACGCTTCCGTCGCCATGAACCGCCAGCTGCGCGCCAAGGCGGCGCGAGAAGCTGCCTTCGATATTCACAATGGTGCACAGGCCGGTGCCTTCGAGAGTTGCCGCCGCCAGTGCCTCGTGATCTTCGGGTATTTCCATACCCGTGGCTCTATCAGTGCTGGTGCGGGTCTTCCATGCCCATGATCAGCTCGGTTTCCTCGCCGCGCAGTTCCTGGAAGGCCAGCGTCAGGTTGATCAACGCACGCGCCCAGGGCGTGCCGCCATATTCAAGGCCAGGCTTGAGCTTGTGATCGAGGAACACGGCGTAGCTTGGCGTAGCTTCCAGCTTCGCCAGCGCATCTTCGGGCGTGCCGCCGTTCAGCAGCGTATCTTCGGCCGTGGCCACCAGCCCGCGGTTGAAGTTCATGAACGAGTGGAACTCATCCCAGGTCGACACGCCGCCATGGCCCTGAATCACCTTGTCGACCCCGTCGATGCCATAGACCGCACCCGCCAGCGTGGTCGGCAGCGCGAGGATTGAGCCGCCCGAGCCGGGATCGATCAGCGGGCTCATGTGCCAGGCATAGAGGTCGCCCGCCGCCATCGTGCGCTCGGCAGGGAAAACGACGAAGGCGTCGCCATCAGTGTGGCCCGCGCCGAAGTAGTAAAGCTCGATCCGGTCGTCGCCCTCGCCGATGGTCTTGTGCGTTTCGAAATCGCTATCCACCCGCAGCGGCGGGAACGGGCCGCCCCCTGCACGCATCCGCTCGGCGCTGTTGACCTGCGCCACCACCTGGACATCGCCATTGGGGGCAAGCTCAGCGTTGGAGCCGGTGTGATCGGGATGGGCATGGGTGTTGATGATCATGCCGATCGGCTTGTCGGTCACCTTGCGGACCTCAGACAGGATCGCCTCGCCATTACCGGGCAGCTTGGTATCGACCAGCACCACGTCGTTCTCGCGCACGAACACGGTGGTGTTCCCGCCCGCGCCGAAGATCTTGTAAACGTTGTCTGAAACCTGCTCGATGTCGGTTATGCCGGGCAGGCCCTGCGCCGTTACCGCGCCGGTCGTCAGCACGGCTGCCACGCCTGTTGCCACCACGCCCGCCAGGATCGCCATCCGCTTCATTGTTCGTCTCTCCCCTCAGCCCGCGAGATTTCGGACTCTGTCAACGAACCAATAGACTCCTGCCGCAATCACCGCAAGCGAGCCCCCCACGGCAATACGATTTGCGACAGGTTCCGCACGCCGCCGCACCCAGCCCAGCACCAGCGAAACGGGGATCACGATGGCCAGCTGTCCCAGCTCCACACCGATGTTGAACCCCGCCAGCGCCCAGCCCAGCTGCGCCTGCGGCAGCCCGAATTCGCGCAGGACAAAGGCAAAGCCGAACCCGTGGATGAGCCCGAACACACCCGCAAACAGTGCGCGCAAATCGCGCTCACCTTTTTTCCTCAGCAGGTTGTCGAGCCCAACCACCACGATTGAGAGCGCGATCAGCGGCTCGATCAGCCAGGCGGGCGGCGCGAAGGTGCCCGTTGCCGCCAGCGCCAGCGTGATCGAATGGCCAATCGTGAAGGCGGTGACGATCAGCGCCAGCCGCCGTAGCGACCCACCCATCAGGATCAGGCCGAGAATGAACAGAATGTGGTCCGGCCCGATCAGCACATGATGTGCGCCCGCCGGAATGAAGGTTGCGAGCACCGCCCCCACCCCCGCCACGGTTCCGGCGTAGTACGTCTGCGGTGCAGAACCCTTGGCGAAGATCATCTGCTGGGCCACCGCGACGCCTTCGTAGATGGTGACGAAGGTCTGGTGCAGCGGATCGTAGTCGAACAGATGCGCTGACACAGTCAGCTCTGCCGGAGGCCTTCCTGCGGCATGGAATGTCAGGCGGACGGCATCGTCGCCCTGCACGGGTTCGAGGCGGCCCGGTTCGAGCACAAGCCGCTCTCCATCGCCGTCGCGCAGGTCCAATCGGGCAAGCAGAAGGCGGCTGATTGCACTGTATTGCTCTGACAACACACCTTGGTCGAGCAGGCTGGTGTCTTGGTCGATCTGCAGGTCATGTTCGAGATCGATCGTGTGTACTGTTACAGCACCTTCGAGCGAGCCCTCGCCCGGTCGCAGGTCAACATAGCTGAAGGGCGCGGGATGCGCTGCGGCCTCGGCTGATGGCAGGAGCGCCGCAAGGCCGAGAATGACAAAGAGAAGCCGCAACACAGGAAACATTATTGCCACATAGCTGGATAAAAGTAGGCATCAACCGACTGTTTTATCCCAAGAACGGAAATTGGCGGTTGGCATTTGCAGCGCTGCCACGGTAGGCGGGCCAGGAGATAGTTTCACAAGTGAGTAACGTATTGCCTGTGAAGAGGGAATGGAACCGCGCGCATCGCCATGCGCCACTTCTGGTCTTGGCGGCGCTGGTCTCGGCCTGTGCCGGACAGCCCTTCGCTGCGCCGGCGCCGCGCGTCGCGGTGCCCGCCGAATGGAGCGAAATCGAGGCTCCGCTCGCCTCCGCCGACACCGCCGCCTACTGGCGCCAACTTGACGACCCACTGCTGAGTGAACTGGTCGAACAGGCCATCGTGCAGAACCGCGACATCGCGGCCAGCGCCGCCCGCCTCGATCAGGCGCGCGCGGCCGTGGTTCAGGCGCGCTCAGCCTATCTGCCGACACTCAGCGGCAATGGCAGCGCCACCCGCGACATCGGCGATGCCCCGCGTGACGGGGTTCCGCTGTCGCTCGGCCTTGATGCCTCGTGGGAGGCCGACCTGTTCGGGCAGGTCTCGGGCAATGTGGCCGCCGCGCGGGCCGATCTCGCCGCGCAAGGCTATGGCCTCGCCGACCTGCAACGCCTGATCGTGGGGCAAGTCGCGCTGCAAACGATCAACGCCCGTGCGCTGGCCTCACAGCTGGCCATCGCGCGCGATACACTGGGTAACCAGCGCGAAAACCTCCAGATCGCGCGCTGGCGCAATCAGGCGGGGCTCGTCTCCAGCCTCGATGTGGAGCAGGCGCGCACGCAGGTGGCGCAGACCGCCGCCTCCATTCCCTCGCTTGAGGCCAGCCTTGCCGCCACCGCCAACGCCATCTCGACGCTGATCGGAGAGCCGCCGGGCCGCGTTCTGGCTGCCTTCGATGGTAGCACCGCTATCCCCACCCCGCCCGCTCTTGCCGGGCTAGCCGCTCCTGCCGCGCTGCTCGAACGTCGGCCGGACCTGCGCTCCGCCGAAGCCTCGCTTTATGCCGCCGGTGCCCGCATTGGCGTGGCGCGGGCGCAGCTGTTGCCGCTGGTGCGGCTGACCGGCTCGATCGGCACCGGGCCGGTGACCGCCGGCAACCTGTTCGACGTGGTGACCGGCGGCCTGGTGGGCAGCCTTAGCCAGCTGTTGTTCGACGGTGGCCGCACCGCCGCGCAGGTCGATAGCGCCGAGGCCGGGGCCGAGGCCGCGCTGGCGCAGTGGGAAGGCGCGATCCTCTCCGCGCTCGAAGAGGTAGAGAGCGCCGCCGTTTCCCGCCGCACAGCCGACGAACGCGTGACCATCAACGAAGACGGGCTCGACGCAGCCAACAATTCGGCGATCCTCGCGCGCAGTCAGTACGAAGCCGGGCTGATCGACTTCCGCACCCTGCTATCCGCCGAAAGCGCCTTGCTTTCCGCACGCAACCAGCTCGCCTCAGCCGAGGCCGACCGTGCCAGCGCCTTCGTGCAGCTGACGCAGGCGCTCGGCGGCGGGTGGAGCGCCGATGCCTACGACTTTCCCCTGAGCGACTCGTCACAGAGCCCCAGCGACAGGACCGACCAATGAGCGACCAGACCATCGACGAATTCCTCGGCACCGAGAGCAAGCCCAAGTGGTACAAGAACAAGATCGTCTGGGTGATTGCGGCGCTGATCGTGGTGGCCGTGGCCGCCGCGGTGGTGTTCGGCCGGAGCAATGACCAGACTCCCTATGTCACCGAAGAGGTGACCACCCGGTCGCTCGATCTGGTGGTAACGGCAACTGGCAACCTGCGCCCCACCAATCAGGTCGAAGTCGGCTCCGAAGTCTCGGGCCGGATCGACCGGATACTGGTCGACGTGAACGACCAGGTCAGCCGGGGGCAGGTGCTGGCCTATATCAATACCGACGTGATCGACGACCAGATCACGCAGGCGCGCGCGCAGCTGGCTGCTGCCCGCGCCGCAGTCGAACAATCGCGCGCCACGCTGGCAGTCGACCAGACCCAGCTTGAGCGTCTGCGCGAAGTCCATCGTCTGTCGGAAGGGCGAGTGCCCTCGAAGGTCGAGATGGAACAGGCGGAAGGCGCAATGCAGCGCAGCGAGGCCGGGCTGGCCTCGGCGCAGGCCAATGTCGTCTCGGCGCAGGCATCGCTCTCCAGCGCCCAGACCCAGCGTGACCGGGCCGTGATCCGCTCGCCCGTAGCAGGCGTGGTGCTGGTGCGGCAGGTTGAGCCGGGCCAGACCGTGGCGGCCAGCTTCAACACCCCCACCCTCTTCATCCTCGCCGAAGATCTTTCGACGATGCAGCTGCGCGTGCAGGTCGACGAGGCCGATGTCGGTCAGGTCAAGGCCGGGCAGGAAGCCACCTTCACCGTCGATGCCTATCCCGGTCGTCAGTTCCCGGCGCAGGTCGAACGGGTCGACCTTGCCTCGGGCAATATCTCCTCCAGCGAACAATCCGGGCAGACGCAGGCCAACGCCGTGGTCGAATACGAAGCGCGGCTGACGGTTGCGAATAGCGAAGGGCTGCTGCGCCCCGGCATGACCGCCACGGCCAATATCGCCACCAGTTCCACCGCGCGCCAAATGGCCGTGCCCAACGGTGCACTGCGCTTCAAGCCCCCCAAGAAGGAGGAGAGCGGCGGCATCGAACTGGGCGGCGACGACTTCGGTCTTGAACGCGAAGAAGCCCGCGCAAGCATTGGCGCTGGCTCCAGGCAGACCGTCTATGTCCTCGAAGACGATGGCACGCTGCGCGAGGTCGCGGTCACCACTGGCCTTTCCGACGGGCGTTACACCGTCGTCACCTCCGACGAGCTTACCGATGGCATGAAAGTGGTCACCGCGCTCAAGGCGACGGACGAGTAAGGCGCCAGCGAAATGTCCGAACCGCCGATCATCGAACTTCGCGGCATCACCAAGACCTTCGGCGAAGGCGAGGCCGCGTTCCAGGCGCTGAAGGGCGTGGACCTGACCGTGCGGCGCGGCGATTTCCTCGCCGTTATGGGGCCCTCGGGGTCGGGCAAGTCGACCACGATGAACATCCTTGGCTGCCTCGACCAGCCGAGCGGCGGCGTGTTCCGGTTCCTCGGACATGAGGTGCAGTCGCTCAGCAAGGATCAGCGTTCGCTGCTCAGGCGGCGCTATCTCGGCTTCGTCTTTCAGGGCTTCAACCTGTTGTCACGCACCACGGCGGCGGAAAATGTCGAGCTGCCGCTGGTCTATCGCGGCATGGGCCGCGCGGAGCGGCACGAAGCGGCGCGAAAAGCACTTGATCGGGTGGGCCTGTTGCCATGGGCTGATCACACTCCGGCCGAACTTTCGGGCGGACAGCAGCAGCGCGTCGCCATTGCCCGCGCACTCGTGACCGATCCCGAAGTGCTGCTGGCCGACGAGCCGACCGGCAACCTCGATTCCGAACGCTCGGTCGAAATCATGAAGTTCATGGCCGAGCTGAACGATCAGGGCATCACCGTGCTGATGGTAACGCATGAGCCGGAAATGGCCGATTACGCCAAGACCGTCGTCCACTTCAAAGATGGCCTGGTCGAACGGATCGAGCAATCGGAGCGGCTGGCTCTGAAGCAGGGAGCCGAAGCCTGATGTTCGGCACGTCGCTCATGCTCGCCTTCCGCGAGATCCGCCGCCACCTGATGCGCAGCTTCCTGACGACGCTGGGCATCATTATTGGCGTTTCGGCGGTGATCACCATGGTCACGCTGGGGCGCGGCGTGACGGCGGACATCGAGGAACAGATCTCCTCGCTCGGTTCGAACATGTTCTTCGTCTTCCCGATCAGCGGCGAACGCGGCCAGATCCGCCCCTTCGACGAACGCGATGTCGAAGCCGTGCGCGAACAGATCGCCGGGGTGAAGTCGGTGGCGGGGCAGGTCGATCAGAACGTGTCCGCGATCTACAACGGGCAGGACTGGGACACCAAGGTCGAAGGCGTCAGCCGCGCGTTCATGGATGCCCGCGGCATTGCGCTCGATGCAGGGCGCATGTTCACCGACGAAGAGGAAAGCGCGGGCTCCAACGTCTGCATCGTCGGCCCTACCGTGGTGGAGGAGATGTTCGGCGCGGTGGAAAGTCCGCTGGGCGAACGGATGCGGCTCGACAATGTCAGCTGCCAGGTGATTGGCGTCTTCGCCAGCCGCGGCAATGTCGGCGGCGGCGGGGATGACGACAACTCGGTGTTCATGCCGCTTACCAATGTGCAGCGCCGCTTCACCGGCAGCGATAACATCGGCTACATGGCCGTCTCCTACGACGCGGGCTACGACAACAAGGCGATGATTGACGCGCTCGTCAGCCTGATGCGCGAGCGGCGTGTGCTGCTTGACGGGCAGGCCAACGATTTTGACATCGTCGATACCGCCGACATCAACGAAACCGTTTCCAGCACGGTCGGCACAATGACCGTGATGGTGGCCGCCATTGCCGCGATCAGCCTCGTTGTCGGCGGCGTGGGGATCATGAACATCATGCTCGTTTCGGTGACAGAGCGCACGCGCGAGATCGGCATTCGCCTCGCCATCGGCGCGCTGGCGAGCGAGGTGCGCCTTCAGTTCCTCACCGAGGCGGTGGTGCTGTGCTGCTTCGGCGGGTTCGTGGGGATCGTGCTGGGCTTTGTGTTTTCTCTCAGCCTCTCCAGCGTACTGGGCTTTCCCTTCGTGTTCGATCCGTTCATCAACGTGCTGAGCTTCGCGATCTCGGCGCTGATCGGGGTCGTCTTCGGCTATTTCCCCGCCCGCCGTGCGAGCCAACTCGATCCGATCGAGGCCCTGCGGCACGAGTAGCCCTCCCCCGCCTAGGGAGAGGGCCATTCGCGGTCAGGCCGTTTCGACCATCACCAGTTCGGCATCGTCCAGCGCTTTCACGGTAAGCGTGGCGACGTCGGCGATCGCCACCCCGTCGCGCGTCTCGGCCACCTGGCCGTCGATTTCCACCTTGCCGCGTGCAGGCACGAGATAGCCCTTGCGACCGCCAAGGTCGTAGGAGACGCTCTCGCCCGCCGCCACGCTCGCGCCAAGCACGCGGGCATTGGCGTGGATCGTCAGCGCATCATCGTCGCCCTCACGCCCGCTCGCCAGCACCTCGAAGCGCCCGGCCCGCTCGCCGCGCGGGAACTCGCGGGTGCCCCAGCTCGGCGCGTGGCCCTGCCGGTCGGGCATAATCCAGATCTGGAAGCTGTGGGTTAGCTCATCTTCGAGGTTGTACTCGGCATGGGTGATGCCCGTGCCGGCGCTCATCACCTGCACGTCACCCGCCTTGGTACGGCCCTCGTTGCCGAGGCTGTCGCGGTGCGAAATCGCGCCTTCGAGCACATAGGTGATGATCTCCATGTTCTCGTGTGGGTGCGGCGGAAAGCCGCTCTTGGCGGCGATCTTGTCATCGTTCCACACGCGCAGCGCGCCCCAGTGCAGGCGATCCTGCCGGAAATAGTCGGCGAACGAGAAATGGAAATTGGCGTCGAGCCAGCCATGGTTGGACTTGCCGAGATCGGCGAATTTGCGAATTTCGATCATGCGAATGATCCTCCTTTGCCCGCTAGATGGCAACGGGGTCGCCGCGCGCAAAGGGGGACTAGACAGACGTTTGCGATCACAGTGATCGCAACCGCCGTCAGATCGTCAGCGGGGTCCAGCGCTCGCTGTCGGGAAGCGGCGCGAAGATCGCATCGAGCATGGCCTCGCTCACATCCTCAGGACGGGCCGGATGCCATACCGGGCTGTTGTCCTTGTCGACCAGCACGGCGCGCACGCCCTCGGCAAAGTCTGGCCGCGCGATCATGCGGCAGACGATCGCATATTCGCGTGCCATCTCCTCGGCGAAGTCCTCGCACTGCGCGCCTTCGGCCAGCGACCGCAGCGCGACCTTGCTGGTCGTCGGGCATTTGGCCTTCACCGCCGCCAGCTCCTTGCCCGCCCATTTGCCCTCGTCGGCAGCCAGCGAGGCGAGCACGTCCTCCAGCCGGTCGCTGGCGAAGTGACGGGCGATATTTTCGGCGTTGCCCGCAAGGCGCGCAGGTGGCGGGGTGGTCGACAATTCCGTGAGGATTGCCTCGGTGCGCTCGGGCTGCGCGGCGATGCGCGCCTTGGCTTCGCCCAGCGCCGAGCTTTCCAGATAGTGCGTGGCCAGCCCGGCCCACAGACATTCAGCGCCATCAAGCCGCGCTCCAGTCAGCGCGAGGAACTGGCCGAGCCGGTGTGGAAGCCGCGCGAGGGTGTAGCCCGCACCGGCATCGGGAAACAGGCCAATCGCCCCCTCGGGCATCGCGAACAGCGTGTTCTCGGTTGCCACGCGGAACCTGGCGGGAAGCGAGATGCCCACGCCGCCGCCCATCGTCACCCCGTCCATGAAGGTGACCACCGGTTTGGAATAGGTGAACAGCAGGTGGTTCAGCCGATACTCGGACATAAAGAAGGCGCGGCCCTCCACGCCGTCTCCCTCCACCACCGAACGACGCACCATCGCCACGTCGCCCCCGGCGCAAAAGCCGCGTTCGCCCGCGTGGTCGATCATCACTGCTGCGATGCTATCGTCGCCGCGCCACTCGCACAGCGCCGCGATCGACGCTTCGCACATCTCCCGCGTCATCGCGTTGAGCGCCTTGCCGCGCGACAGCGACAGGCGCGCGGCCTGCCCTTCCCTTGCAATGGTGATCCCGGTCATGCCCGCCTCATCGCCGGGCGGCGGACAAAGTTCAACCCGGTCCTTCGCGGCTTTCGGTGATCAGCGCGCGCAAGGGGTCTTCCAGGGCCCCGCGCGCATCGCTTTCCAGCGCGAGCATCGCCAGCGCCATGCGCCGGACCGCCAGCGGCAAGGCAGCCCCCGCAACATGGCCGATCCGCGCCGCGCGCGTTTCCAGCGCACTGGCCTCCTCGAACAGCAGCATGGCCGTAAGCTGAGCCCGCGCCCGATTGGCGCGCGCCTTGTCGCCAGCCTTATCCCTGTCCGCGCCCAACGCCCTTGCTCACCGATCACGCAGGCGTTTGGCGAAGGTCGAGCGCGCGCGGTCGATATTGCCCTGCAGTTCGCCGCGCAGCCCGGCGCCGGGATCCTTCCCCCCTGGCTTCGACGCAGTCACGGCAGCGCCAGCCATCTGCTCGACCGCCTGCGGTACCGAAGCACCCAGCAACTTGAGCCCCGGTGCCGTGCCGAGGCTACCGATGGCCCAGGTCTGGCAGACCAAGGAACTCGTATCGAACAGATTGAACGGCATGAGGAAATAGCCGCCGGCGGCATAGCGCTCGCCCCAGCTGTTGCGCACGATGTACACGCGCTTTTCCAGATCGTAGCCGACCACCAGCATCGCATGCGCCCCGTCGGCTGGATTGGGCTGCCAGCCCGCCGGAACCTGCATCAGGCCGGTTTCCATGGCGCTGAGATAGGCTTCGCGAGGAAGCGAAACGCCAATCACGACCGGGATGCCCCGCGCCAGCACGTGCGTAAGCGGCGTGCCCTTTTCCAGCTCGGCAAATTCGACCCCGCGATAGTTCTGGGCGTTGTCATAACAGGCCTGCGTCGGCTTTTCGTCGACGCTCAATTCGGAGAACGGCCAGAGCCGTTCTTCGCAGATGCCGTGGGCGATAATCGCCGCCATGGCAAATGGCACACCGGTGCCGCTCTCGGTATCGAAATCGTGCATGCTGCGCGCGTTGTAATAGACAAACAACCGCGAGAGATCTTGCACCGAGTGCCCCTCCTTTCTCTGCAACAGTTCGAGCGCGCCGACCACCGCATTGGCAACGCAGGTGCCCGTCTTGCGCTGGTCTTCGACCGGGCTGCACCACTTGCGCAGGTCCACGACCGGCGGCAGCACATCGCCGTTGGCGCGGGCCGGATCGCTGCCCATTTCGCTGGTCAGCCGGGGGCCGGAATAGCTGTCATCGATAAGGCAGCCAGAGAGGCTGTAGCCGGAGAAATCGCTCATAAGCTGGTCCTTTCGCTGGCCTGCTATTGGCCGAATTGTGCCGGGCATGTGCCGGTGTCGGGGGGATGGCCGATGTGAAAGATACCGGCCGCGCTGATGGTACGGTCAGGGAAGTAGGTGGTGTATTCGAGGTCGCACTCGCCCAGCATGAACTGCGCGATGGTGCCGTTGAATTGCTGCATATCGAGCATCGGATTGCCCGTTCGCGGGCCGACCGTGTAATTGCCCGTGGCAAGGTTGCCGCTGATCTGCAGCGGCGTGCCATCTGCCGCGCGCCCGCTGCCGGAGAACTGGCCGTTGTCTGCAACCGAAACGTTGAAGCCGCCGCCGTCATCGCCGTACCATGCGCCGCTGTAGGCGCTCAGGCTGAGCTGTGGCGGTGGCGGTGGCGGCGCAGGTGGCAGCGGCGTTTCGGAGGAGATTGGCGGTTCGGGCGGCTCATAACCCCCATCGTCACTACCCGACATCGCAACCCCGACCAGCGCCAGCACACCGATCGCCCCGCCGATCAGCACGCGTTTGTCGATCCGCTTATCTACCGGCGGCGGTGGAGGCGGCGGGAGGGGAACCTCGTCCTCCTGTTCGGCGTCCTCCTGTTCGGCGTCGTCCGGAGCAGGCCCGAGCTCGCCCAGCGCCGCATCGAACCGCTCGCGGAACTCGGCAATGCTGCCCGGGCGCTTGTGGGCGGGTGAGGCAAGGCCATCGAGGATCAACTTGTCGATCGCCTCGGGCACATCGCCCCTGCCGCCCGACACCGGTTGCCAGACCCCCGAAGGCACCGCTGTCATCAGCATTTCGTAAAGCATCACCGAGAGCGAATAGATGTCCGCAGTCGGCTGCGCGGGCACGGAGGCATTGCTCTGCTCAGGCGCCATGTAGCCATAGGAGCCCATGCCTGTGCCGGTGCTCGGCAGATCGCGTGTGGCGGCGCTGGCGATGCCGAAGTCGAGCACCTTCAATGGCGCCGCGTCGGCGCTGGGCCGCTCGGTCAGGATCACGTTCTCGGGCTTCAGGTCGCGGTGGACGATTCCCATCGCGTGAGCAGCCTCTACCGCGTCGAGCAGGTTGTACATGATCGCGGCCACCACCGGCAGCGGCGGCTCGCTCTGGCTGGTGATGAGGCTGGTTAGCCAGCGCCTGAGTGACGAGCCTTCCACCAGCTCCATCGCCAGAAAGGGCATCCCGTCCTCGACGCCGACATGGTGGACCGCAACGACGCCCGGATGACGGATATCCTGCGTAGTCATCCCCTCGCGGATCAGCTGATCGAGCGCATCCTTGTCAGCCAGCCGGTCAGGCCGGATCAGTTTCAGCGCGATCGGTCGCCCTCCCGGCGCCAGCGTGTCTAGCGCGCGATAGACCACGCCCATCCCTCCGCGCCCGAGCATCGAGCCGATGGTGTAGCGATTGGCAAAAAGCGAGCCTTCCGCCAGTTCGAGCGAGGGCGGCAGGTCGTCCTTTCCACCAGTGCTCTTGGTATAGGCGCGCGTCCCGATGGTGGCCGGGTCCAGCCCCTCGGCGACGGGTTTGTTGCAGGCCTCGCAGAATGAGGCTCCGGGCGGGTTCTCATGCCCGCAGTGCTGACAACTGATCATTTGAACCAGGCTCCGTTATAACCCCATAGCTTGCTCCACTTCGTCACCCGGCCCTGCTCGTCGACCATGTCGGGCATGTACCATTTGCCGTTGGCGTCGCGGTGCGGGCGCACGAACAGCGCGCCCTTTTTCACGGTGATGCGGCCAACGTCGCGCTGGGATTGATCGTTCTTGCCCCATGCCTCGCGGGTCGGACCATCGGGGTCGGCGATGGGTTCGCGCTGCTTCGGCCTCTCTCCGGCAAGCGCGGCCTCCAGCTGCGTGAGGAACTCCGCCGCAGTGGCCGGGCGGCTAAGCGGACGCGCCGACAAGCCCTGCGCGAGCAAAGCGTCGAGCACCGGCGTCGCATCGGCGCGCCCCTGCGTGGGCGGACAATAGGGCGGCTGCGGGCGCACCCCCATCAGCAGTTCATAAAGCAGCACGCTCAGCGAGAAGACATCGGACGACAGCTGCGCCGGGCCAGCACGGGTTTCGGGCGCATCGTAGGGGCCTTCCGCTGCTTTGCCTTCGGGCAGGAATTCACGCGCGGAGAATCCAAAGCCGAGCAGCTTCACCCGCTCACCACCGGGCGTCTCATCGG
>CENV01015403.1_pt1 | contig 40749 bp, 31 predicted proteins | sample 530231 | NCBI WGS metagenome assembly CENV01 (sample SAMEA2619815, study PRJEB7988) | marine metagenome | biome: marine biome (ENVO:00000447); feature: surface water layer (ENVO:00002042); material: "saline water (ENVO:00002010), including plankton (ENVO:xxxxxxxx)" | depth 5 m
GGCCTGGTTTTGCTCCGCCCAATGGACGACTTTTACTCCGCCGTTGACACAGGGGTTCGGCGAGCGGGCCATTCTCGGTCATGGTCGATTCCTTGAAAACTGCAGAACGACTCACCGGCTAGCCGCGAAGGAAAGGTGTAGGAAAGCGAAAAGAACAGTAGAAGAACATGGAGGAAGCAGCGAATCAGCCGTGGTCTGTGATTCGCGCGAATTCCGGCTGATGAAGCGCAGAATGCGGCACCGTGCGCGCAGATCGCATCCGGGGATGCGCATCAGACGGTCCGAGGCCTGCAAAAATCGGCCTGAACCCGATTCGATGTCGGTTTCTGCTTGGCCGGTGCTTCCGAAACTCAGTTCCTGATTTCCTACAAAACCGGCGGGTATGGGCCCCCGATTACCCTCGCTGGGAATTATGCGTTCCGCTGGTCAGAAGGCAATACCTCGCTCCCGTACCTGCTGGTCGAAGTTGCTCCGGCTCAGGTAGGTTCTGCCTGAGAAATTTGAGAACCATCAAGCCGCGCCGATCAAGGCTCGAGCTTGATCTGCAATTGTTCTAGAGCTGTCACGTCGACACCTTCATCAACGAGACGGTCAAGATAGGCCAGCAGGTCGTCTTGCCGCGGCTGCCCAAATGCCAGCCTGTAGAGTGTCAGGCTGCGTTTGAGCCAACGCAGCCGCGTGTTTTCTCGACTCATCGGTAGCATTGGTACGCGGCGCTCGACCTTCACCGGACCATCAAAAACCCAGTACGGAACCAGTTCGGATTTGCTCGTGGTAGCGCGCTTGGCCGCGTTGAACATCGCCTCCCATGGGTCCGCAGGTTCCTTTGTAGACGTGCGGATTGCATCGGCGTGTGCCCGGGCAACATTGTGCCGGACCGCATGTCCTTTGAACCGGTGAACACGCCCTTCCCTTTGCTCAAGATCGACCGGGTTCCCCGGGAGATTCCAGTGATAGACTCGATAGCAATAGGGATGAAAATCCAAGCCCTCCTGACCAATCGATGTCGTGGCCAGCACGAATGGTCTGAAGGGCGAATTGAACGCATCTCGCACGCTTCCGAGCCGCACTGTTCCGCCTTCATCGTCCTTGTATTCAGCCAATCGCATAGCGAAGCGACCGCGCATCCTGATGGACGGATGAAAGACGACCCTGCCGTCCTCAACTCCCACATCATCGACATCAATCTGGGAGGGGCGGACTGACAAGGCGTGGGTCATGGCCGCGGCCACGCCGGCGACACGTTCACGCTCGGAGCTCCCGGCCAAACCCTCGCCTTCGACGAGATAATGGGCGTACTCGTCGAGCACTGACTGGAGGTTGTGCTCGACACCATGCGTCAATGCGCTGCGCCAGTAATGGTCATCGCGCTCTTGCCGTAGGAGAGCAACGGCGTCGTGCTGATTGAAGAGCGCCCGAAAACCCCAGGCGATTGATGCCGCGGCGTCCAGCAAATGCGGGTCATCCCAAGCCAGTCCTGGCGCAATGCGATGGAGCGCGCGCAATGCACAGACAGCCGGACTTCCCAAGGCTACATCGACCAGCAGATCCAGCGTGTCGTTGTCGAGCTCCCCGAGGGATGCCTCGGTTGCAGTCCTTCGCAACTCGGCGATGTGCTCTCGAAAGCCTTCCTCCTGGATCGTCCATCTGTAACCGAGATACTGCAACCATCCGGAAGACTTGGTCTTCAACAATACGTCGATCGTTGCCGGTGTGGACCATTCTGCATCCCTGCCAGCTACTTCTTCACCATTTTCCTTGGCGAACAGGTGCCCCAGTGCAGTACGAATACGATCCGCAATCGCTGCGCGCATTTCTGCAACCGACAATTGTTGCGGAGCGCCAGAAAAGACGCTTAGCGGATCACAGATTCTGGCCAGTGTTGGTGACGGATAGATCAGGTGCAACGCGCGCATAGCAGCCGGGCGACCATCGACCAGCTTGAACTGAAGCGGACGGCGGCGCGTGGCTTCCGAGTAGGACCGAACCACCGACGCTGCCCCCATCCGCCGTTCGGCTTCGTAGGAAAGCAGTGCAGCAAGCGCATCGGGCACCATCTGCCATGCAGAAAAGACAAGCGCTTTCGTAGCCGGTGCGCCCTCAGATGCCGGACCATAATATGTGACCGCCGGGGGAAGCCAGAGGTGCTGATGCAGCCCGGAGTCAAACAAATCAGCCATCAATGCTCGAAGGCGCCCATTAGCCGGATCAATCGGCTGATAAGCTTCGACCTGTTCGCGACTAATGCCCAGCGCCTGCGCATCGCTCAACGCTGATATCAGGGCCGGGTTCGAATTTGCGGCTTTATCCTTCAGGCGATGCTTAAGCGTGTAATCACGCATAAAATTCAGGAGGTAAGGTGCGGACTTCCAATACTCGATGATTTCGCGCGCATCGACGGCTCGCGCTACGCGGGCAAACGCTTCGGCCTGATGGAGATCCGCAGGTGCGAGCGGCACTTTGATCGATGGCTCCGTCAGCATCGAATCTCGTTCAGCAGTACTGCCAACGCGCTCGGTGCGCGCCATAACGCGCTTCAGTGTACGCTGAACCTTGTTGCGCGCGCGCTTGGCGTCGGTCGCGCTCGTCGGCAGTTGCTGGAGTAGCTGACGAAAGCGGCGCATTTCGCGGTCAAGTTCGACCTTGATGGTCGCCCCCTTATCACGCCCGTAGAGGAACTCGATTGTTTCGAGGAAGTCCTCGTAGTGATCGCCGTCATCGGGCTCATCGCCCGAAAGGGTGAGCATCTTGTAGGGAGTTGCGGAGAGTAAAAGGGTGCGTGCGCTGGCTGTATCGTCAGAATACTCAAACAGGGCCCGTGCGAGCTCGGCCGGCTCCCCCTCACCGCGCAGCAATTCCCGAAAACGTTGGAATTCGTCGAGGATGATAAGATCCGGCTTAAGCGCACTGACGCAAGCGTGCGAAAGCTTGGTCCGTAGCGTCCCGATTACCTCGTTTCGTTTCCAACGCTTCTCGTCAGGGTATGTTGGCTGGCGGCGCGGAAACTGCGAGATCATTTCATCGATCGCCGACAACAGCGATGCATCTTGACGGACTGCCTCGTGGAAGTTCGAAACTATCGTAGGATCAATACCCACAAGTGACATGCTACCGACGCACGCATCCCAGCGACCATTCCCGGCGTCCACTTGCAGCGCGTTTCTGAGCGACGTGAACGAAAAGCCCATGGCTTCAAGCAGGCGATGCAAGAGCGCCCGTTCTTCAACGACCCCGGTGGTGGATCGAAGATTGAACGTGGTTCCAGGCGTGAGGCTGATGAAATTGACCTTGTTCGCAGACAGATCTTGTTCGCCGCGAAGCTGCAATGGCACCAAGGTCATGCGAGTGGGCAAGGCCATCGCACGCTTTCCCAATACATTAAGACGATTGAGATTTTGCGCGGCGATGGCCTGATTGGAGCAGATGTAAAGAATGTCGATCCGCTTTGATCGATTCCACAACGCTTCGATGGTCTTGGCGATCACCCCTCGGGCAACCATGGTTTTGCCCAGACCCACTTCGTCTGCGACCAGGAACTGACGCACTGGATCGGCGCCATGCAAACGGTCGAACACATAGTCTACCGTGCGACGCTGAAAGCGTTTGAGTTGAGCGAGTGCGGCGCCCGCGTCGAACGGCTCATTCTCCATTGCCGGACTCCTCCAAAACGGCACGGAATGTCTGCCAGAGGACCCGAAACTCTTCGGGTATTGGATCGGCACCCTCTGTTTTTGACTCTGTTAGCCTGGTCATCAGACGATCAACTGCATTCAGCCGTCCATCCTTGGCGCAAAGGGCCCGGACGAGTTCCTCGAGCAACGGCTCATCGTCGGCCACGGCCATGGCCCACCCTGCCCCACTGCCGCCTCCGTTGGCCGCCAAAGCCGCCGCAAACGGATCACCGAGTGCGGTGAGCAAGAGCCTCAAATAGCGCAGGAATGTTTTTCGATCATTGATCACCGATCGCATGATCGCTGCGTCGCGCTCGGCCGGTAGGCCCTCAATCGGCAAGCCAGTGCTAAAAAGGATGCTTTGACCGGTTGCCTGTTCCTTCATTTCAATCGCCAGAAAGCGTGTGACATCGGTGAGCGGAACCACACCCAAGTCCAAAGCCTCACCGGCTGCCAGTGATGCCTGAGCATCCCTGGCGTGCCCTTCCCCTCGGGTTATCGGCCAAACCCGCACGCGGTTGATGTCCGCAAGTGCAATGCCTCCAGCAGGTGGAACCAGCCACATGCGCCAATTGCCTGGGCCCTCGGTCGCGTCTGCCTCACAACGGATGCTGAGGCATCCGCGGGCAAGTGCCCGCCGAGCAATGAGGAGCACTCTTTCAGCAGCGCGCTCGGAAGCTTCAGCAGCAGCCAGTTCTCCTGGAATGAAAGCGCGAGTCAGTCGCCCGAACCCGCTTTCGCCGAGAATGGTCTCGATCGACCCCAGCTTTGACGTCTTACCCGTGAACGTGATGAAGAACTCGACGTTTCGCCCTGAGATGAACGCGGGTGTGGTCGCATTTCCGGAGCCCAAGGTCAGACGGGTATCCCAGCTATGCTCGGCAACAATTATCTTGGCGTGGAGCCCTTCCAGACCTGACGAAACGGCTTCCTCACCATCCTCACGCTCGGCCATTTCATCTAGGACCGCGACATGTTCGAAATCTTCGAGTGTTTCGGCAGCTATGCACGCAAGCTGATCGGGCCTGCTTATCAAGATTTCGGCGGAGCGGCGTGCCTTTCCAGCCAACATCGACAACGCATCATCATCGCAAAATGGCGAGACTACACCGATACGGGTGCATTCCGGTGGCTGCCAAGGCCGCCCTCCCAGCCCGTTGACTGCGAACTCAAACTTTTCACAGGCATCGGGCAATGACCACTCGGCGAAGCGCATGTCTTCGGCGAGTTCCATGGTCAGCACCCGCTGCTCATCAGGAACGGGACTCACCGCGAGACCTGGGAGCGCGGAGAGCAATGCATACAACGGACGGTTCTGGGCCTTAGGCTGGCGAGTGCGACGTCCTTCGAGACGCACGGCTATGTCCCATGACCTGTCGCGCGTGAGATTGCGCGACAATACGAGCACCCTCAGAAGATCATCGCCACTTTGGTCCAATGGCTTGAACCGCAGCGCCCAGATCTTCGGATGGAAGCTACCCTCTCCTGGCGCTTGGACTTCGACGATAACCTTCTCGAGCAACGAGCAAAGTCGAGATTGTTGGGCAAGCCCCACATGGATTTGACCTGCCTCGGCGAAGACGGCCAAGCGCCCCGAAATCCGCTCCGCTCCCTCGAGCAGAGCAATAGGATGCTGCAAAATTTCGTCTCTATTGTCGGCGGCAAACAAAGCCAGGCTGACCGGCACAGCAAGCGCCGTCTCAAAATCGAGAGAGAATGTTGTCGCCACACCGGCATCGAAGCGATACCCCGGGGGAGCCTGAAGGCTATCGCCGTACAGAAGCCGGTTTTCGGGATCGAGCGTCGCCCTGTTCAACGCTTCATATCCTTCAGATGGCTCTGTGCGATTGACCAGCGAAACTGAAGCCTTCCAGTTCCGGATGCTCCTTGCCAACGGTCCCGCGCACTCTTGTTTGCAAACCGGGATTGGCCCTTTTTGAGCCTCCTCTCACGCGTCATGACGAGCGCGTTTGCTGCGTCACGATTGCGGCCTAATCCTCCCTCCTTCCGCACCAAGGCCACCCATTCGGTGACAAACCGCTTGGCCGGTTCGAGGACCGAATGTCCGGTATGACGTGTCTCGTGCCAGAAATCGTCCAGCGACCAGGATGCCAATTCCTTGGTATCGAGTTCGTCGCTCCATTCGGTGAGTGCGGTCTGGTAGCGCTCAATCCATTCCTCGTTTTCCCGCAGCTCACTCAACAGCAGATTGTAGAGCAGCGCGGCGCCATGCATGACGCCCGAGAATATCCTGGCATGTTCAACCAGCACTCGTGCCTGGGCAGGAAAATCCGCAATATGCGGATGCAGCCATATTGCATCTGCCTTTGCCCGATCGCTCCGACTTGCCAAATAGGTCAAGAGGCTGTGGGGATGGCGATCGACAAGGCGATCGACAAGAAAACTCGCCTCGTCCGGTTCCAGATCGAAATCGACAATGTCAGGCCATCCCTTCGGTGGCTGAGGCATGCGGTCGTGCCACAGATGTCTATGGCGCTGCGCACCGCTCATGTCGTCTTCGACGTGATCTTTACTCGTATCCTTGGGCCAGTGCGGCAAGGCGGCAAAGTAGGCCTCAATCGAACCTGGAAGTTGTCGGATGCCCCAGCTTTCCAGTCCCGACCAATAGATACTACTCGGCAGGCGCTTGAGCTTCTCGCCAGCGTCCTTGCCAATGATGCCAACGGCACCAGGCGCGCCAGCCATCAGCGCCTGGCCAAGTTCGATTTCCTTCTGACGTGCCTTGGCTGCAATGTCTCGCGGGCTGAGATGAGACGGCAGAGATTCGAATATCCACGGAATGAACAGCATGTACCGCAGCCGCGTGTGAATGGTGCTCGTTCCGGGAAAAAGATGATCGGCTATAGAATCCCTGATCGCGCCAAGCCCAAGCTCGTCGCGGCTATCCTGCTCACGGAACAGGTCCATCAATCGCTGCGCACGATCGCGTTCTGTCTCGTCAAAATCGACCCAGCCAATCGCTGAACTCATTCCTAGCGCCAAGTGCCTGTGCCCCTCAGATTCCTCTGCCCAGCGTCAGTTCGCCGGTCTCTGCCCAAAATACGGCGACGCCATCGACGGACTTGCCACCCATTACCCCAACTGCATCAACATAGGCTGCCAGTTGCGGCCAGTAGCGTTCGAAGCGAAGCGCGTGATCTTCCACCGCCCCGCTCTTATGATCGACGATCATGAAGCCATTGGGACCTTCAGCGATGAGATCCAGGATGATGCTCTGACTCCCACCATCTGAAAGAGGAACTTCGATCGGTTGCTCGACATGCAGCCGCGGATAGCCAAGGTCCGCGAGAGCCTGGCGTAGGGCATCTGCCTGCTGCGAGAGAAATTCGACCTCGGCATCGAGAATGCGGCAATGCGCCTGAACCCTATGCCGCAGATCAGGGCGGCAAAGGAGAATACGCAGCGCCTCGTGGATCGCCGTGCCCCTATCGGTCGCCTGCGCCAAGTCGGGTCCAGCCAGCTTAACTCCTGGTGCGATTGCACGCGTCTCGATTTGAGAAGGAAGCGACCGTGTCGTAGTGATTGCCTGCGAGGGGCTAACCACAGATGTCGGCGCGTCGATCGAACGTCGCTCCAGGGCAAATCGCAGCTCTCGGTCGAACGCGTCGAGATGAACCTTGTTCTCAGCTTCGAACGAAGCCGGCAACTCCTTGCTGCAGATCGTCATGCGCGCAGGAAATTCTTCGGCGCCGACGCTGATCTGGTTACCCTGAAATCTGATGCCGCACACGTCGTTGAGAAGGCGGCGGCCAGTGATAGGCAGAGGCGGCTCAACCTTCTCATCGTCCTGCGGCCATTCGATAATCAGGCGGTCTCGCGCACGGGTCAGTGCCACGTAAAGCAGCCGCCTCGCTGTTTCTTCGGACTCCGGATGGAGTTCATGGAGAAACCGATCGGTCGCTTCAGGCGCGGCAAATTCGGGAGCATAGGCGAGCGTTGCTTCCTCGATTACATGATCGAGGTCGTCGAACCCCGGAAACTTGGTACTGAAGGTCCCCGCACGGGGGTCGAGCTTGTGGTCGAGCCCGCAGACAACGACGATTGGCCATTCACGTCCCTTGGATGCGTGCCAGGTGACGATCTCGACGCCATCGGCCTCGCTGCCTGAGGGGTTCGGGCGCAGATCTTCGCCTTTGAGACCGACCTTGTTCTCAAGCCAGCCGAGAAAGACATTGGCGCTCTGTCCATAGAAGCCAGACGCTTCGCGCATATCGCGGTGAGCATCCATGAATGCTGCGGCTTCCGCTTCGAACCGGAGCAGGTCTGCTCTCATCTGGGCTGGATCATCGAACCTGTCGCACCAGTCGCGAAGCCCCGCGACTTCAATAACCTGGTGGACCAGACGATCTACCGGGGTCGCAAGCGCGTCGGGCCAAAGTTGCTGCAGCGCAGACAATTCAGGCGTTTCGATCCGGCCTTGCTGGGCAAGCGCCCTGATCGCGTCCGGAAGCGCTGTCGCCCCAGGACCAAGCGTGGCCGTACAGATTGCGGCATGGCTGTCCGAAGGATCGACGGCGAAGCGCAGCGCAAAGCAGGCGGCCTGAACGATTTTGCTCTGCCACCAGCCACCTTCTGCCACGCGAACCGGCAGGCCGAGTGATCGCAGCGCGCTGGCATAGCTCGCGCAATGGCTATGGGTTGGGCACAGGACCGCGATGTCTCTGGGCTCCAGCGGTCGCAATTTCTTCGTATGCCTGTCGACGATAGTTACCTGATCGTCGGACAGAAGGGAGAGAAGGCGATCCGCGACGAAATGCTGGGGCTTCCCGCCCGAGCGCGCGCCGCGCTTGTTAGTCAGTTCTATGATCTCAAGCGCGGTGTCATGTCCGGTGGGGTTCTGTGCGCTAAGCGAAGTGTAGTCATCGCCGAAAAGGCAAGGGCCGAGCGCGTTGACGAAATCCATGATCCGCGGATCGGAACGCCAGTTCCGGTCGAGCGGGCTGGTCTCAAACTGCTTCGTGAGCGCGACCGTCAGCCTTGGGTCTGCGCCTTGAAATCCCATAATTGCCTGCTTGGTATCGCCGACGACGAGCGAGCGCTTCGCTTGCCGCGCCAGGGCCCACAGGAACGTGAACTGGATCGGGTTTGTGTCCTGGAACTCGTCGACAATGACACAATCCACCTCATCCATGATCGCGGCAAGCACGCCGGGCTTGTCATCGAGGATCCGCGCAGCGTTGGTGACCATGTCACTGAAGTCGATGACGCCGAGTTCCCGCTTGCGGGTCTCGTAGTCCGACATAGCTGATTGCGCGCCTTCCACGAGCGCGCGTGCATGGGAAACCGCATCTTCGAGCGGGCCCGGATGATAGACCAGTGTGTCGGCCGCCGTCATGACCGCAGCGGCCAGGTCATCGTAACCATCAGGCGTCGGACTGCCGCGCTTGGACTGGCGGAGATCACGCAGGCGCTGCCAGAGCTTCCAGTCCTTCCCGCCGGTCGAGAGGAGTTGTTCGGCTTGCTTCAATGCTCGGAAATTATCCCGAAACGCCGTCTTGGCCGCGGCACTTCCAGCGTCGTCCGCCAGCGATCTCGGAAAGGCGAGAAGCAGCGCGTCGACGGCCTGTTTCAAGCCAGCCGCCAGGGTCTCTGGCGTACCGACCGGCTGGCGATATCCCTGCCTGATCGTGGACTCGACGAATTCGGCCATCGCCGGATCACCGCCCCGCGGTCCAAGCGTTCGCAGGAGTGCGATCACGCCGAGCAACGTCTTGCGGAAGCTGTCTTCCGCCGTGTCGTCCGAGGTGAAGCTTCCCCGGTAGCCATAGGCCCCGAGGTTACGGGAGAGCTCGCTTAGTGCCTGGTTCTCCTCGATCGAACGGCGGATCAGCAGGTCCTGCTCGTCTTCCGCGATGAGACGTTGCTGCGGCGAAGAGCCTGCCGCAAAGGCGTGCTCAATCAGCAACCGACGTCCAAGGCCGTGGATCGTAGAGACATAGGCTCGCTCAACAGCCAAAGCCGCTTGCAGATTGCCGTCAGTAATCAGTGCTCCACGTATCCTCTGACGAAGTTCCCCAGCCGCGGCCTCCGTGAAAGTGACGGCCAGTATCCGCTCTGGCCGAACTTTGCCGTCGCGTACCCACTGAGTGAGGGTTTCCTGGATGTGATGGGTCTTGCCAGCCCCTGCACCGGCTGGAACGATCGAAAGCTCAGTCATCTTCATTGTCCGTAAGCGCCACCGAAGGGTTGATGTCATCGCGCATGAAAGCGGTGATCAACGGACTGTCTTCCAGCGCATAGGTGCCGAGCGCGGCAGAGCGCTGGAAGAACTTCTCATCGGCTGTAGTGTTGGTATCGAGGCGTCCTGCCTTGAGGGCATCGAACCGCGCCGAAATGAGCGCCAGCGCATGCTCGGCAATATCGCCCGCAACAAGTTCGACCTCAGCGCTATCGAACTCGTCGATCCCGTTGAGCAGGACATTCCCGTCGTTGAGCGTGTGATAGGCGACTGCCGGGAGCTTCGACCACCCGCTCAACGCCTCGGCAATACGGACCACGCCTTCGTTGCTGCGCTCGTCGAGCCGAACGCTCATGCGACGGTAGAGATCGACCTGTAGATCCCATCCCTTCTGGAGGCGCTGGCGCCGTGTGCCCGAACTGCTCTTCTTGTAATCCACAACGATCGGCTGCCCATCGGGAAGCCGCAGCAGGCAATCGGCCTTGCCGTGCACGGGATGACCGAACAGCTCTCCCGACAGCCAGAACTCATTGCCCACGATCTCGGCATCCAGAGATTTGAGGACCAACGACCAATGCTTCGCGGACTTGGTGATTTCTGCCTCAAGCGTATTGCGCTCAACCGCCCAAGCCGACGTCTGGAGAAACGGTGCCAATGCGCGAATGCGATCGAGCAAAAGGTCGGGGACCTTGGCTTCGATCTCCTCGTTGGCCGGATGCGCCTTGCCCGGCACAAACAGGCGCTCGAAAACCTCGTGCGCCAGGGATCCGCGAAGCATGACGTCAAGCGCCTCGGGCTGCCAGGAAACATGTTCGGCGCCCAGCTCAGCGAGGAGCCAGGCCAGAGGACTGACGAGAAGCTTTTCGAGCCGGCTCGGGCTCTGCGCTCGCGCACTGCCGTCTTCCTTCTGGCGCAGCCCCAGAAGATTGAAGTCGAACGCATAGTGAGTCGGCACCTCCGGCATCAGCGCCGGTTCAATCACTGGTCTGGGCTTCCACGCCACCAGCCTGTCCCAGATCGTTCCCTCGCTATGGTTCAAAGGCACGATCAGATCCTCTGGATCCTCGATCCCTTCCACAAGCCGCGAGATCAGCGGCAGGCTCGACGACACCGAAAGCGAGCTACCGCTGCGATCACGCTCTGACAGGATGAGGATAACCTGCTCGCTCGCTGCACAGATCTGGCGCGTGAAGAGCTCGAGCGCGGCAGCGAGTTGCTGCGCCTGCGATGGCAACTGGATGCTCGTCACTTCGGCAATCGATGCAACTTCGCTGTCGAGAAAAAACGGATTGCCCGCCGGCGGTGACGGGTAGGTACCGTCATTGAAGCCCAGGACGAGAAGCTTGCGAAACGGCCGCTTCGGTGTTTCGTGGGCCATCATCACCGAGATGCCACCGAGGAAGTAAGCTCCTCTCGCCGGTGGCGCAGCCTGGTAGGCCGCTGCCATCTGGATGGTTTTCTCCAGTTCAGCTTCTGCCGCGTCGTTGACATTGCCAAGGGCTGCGATCAGACGCGATGCCTGTTGCTTCGCTTCAGCGACATCCTCAGCGAGTGCCTCGTTGTCGCTGAGCAGCCTCTGGAAAGATCGAATCTGCTCCTTGAGTTGCCCGTTGGTCGAAGGCGATGCCGAGCGGATCAGGGCGAAGAGAGATGCCTGCCGGCCTGCAATGTCACGAGCCTCTCTTGGCTGAAAGTCGCCACCCATAACGGCTGCCGCCAAGGCCGTTCCCACTTCTTCGGGCCAGCACAGGACTGGTGAACAGTAAAGCGATGCGAGCGCCATGGCGGGAGCGGGCCGACGTCGGCATTGAAGGAAATGCAGAAGAGCCTCGCCGCCAATGTTCCTCCGCTGACCAACCCCAGGAAGCGATGAGGCAACCAAGCCAGCGTGGGCGAAGGTCTCTGCCAGATAATGGCCATATTCCGAACCCTGCGGGACGATGATGCCGATGTCGCTGGCTGCGAGACTTGCATCATCAGCCAGCCATCGCTGCACGACGGCCGCCGCGGCCTCGCATTCGGTCAGGGAGTCTCGGACGGACAGTATGGCCAGGCTGTCGTCGAGCGGCATGACCGGGACATCCGGATCCAGAAGATGGCGTTGCACATGGCCTGCCAGACACGATCCGGGTGCCCGCGCCAGCTTCCGGTCAGAAATCAGACGAACGACGTCATCATCTTCTTCGCTCAGCTGGCCATGATGGTTTTCGATGTGCTCAAGCACCGCGCGCTCCAACGGGGTCAGCTGAACGCAGTCTCGATCCCAGACAACCTGCAACGGCTGCAGAGCATCACCTGCGTCACTCGCAAGGAAAGCCTTGAGCGTCGCAAGATCGGACGGAACTAGAGAATCGCTGCTGATCCAGAGATTTTGCAGCGCCTCCATATGAATGCGCGCCCTACCCTCGCCCGGCAGCGCATCAATCCCGATCGACGCCGGATCGAGATCACGCGTAGCCATCATCATGTGGCGGAGCATCGCCCCCACGGCACCAGTGGTCTGCTCAGGCGCTACCGCGAAGCTTTCCGCCCAAGGGACGCTGTCACCCAAGGTATCAAGGGCCTCGCGCAGCGGCTTCTCGGTGGACTGAGGTAAGGCATAAAGGCTCCCCAGGAGCTGCGCACTGAGGGGCATGCAGCTCGTAAAAGGCGCTTCGCCGATCCGAAGATGGCAGTTTTCAAACATTCAAGATTACCCCTCAGAATTCACCCTGCACCACTGCGTCACCCCTTGCCTGCAAATTACGACAAATCTGGTCGCAGCATTGTCTGCGCGGCAGCGATGCGCTTTTCCATTATGTCCTTGAGTGCGTCAGGGCCTTCGATCACCAACTCACCTGCCCATCCGAACAAGTGATTGGCGAGCTCGAACAAGCCGCCTGATTGAAAACGAACGATCAGTTCGTCGGCATCTTCTTCAAACTGTTGATGCGGATGGAAGCGCCAAGCCCGCGCACGATCAACCGCTGGGGCCAGCACTCTCAGAACGATCTCATGACCTGCCTCGTGCCAAATGCCGAAGCTGCGGGCCATCCATGCATCGAGATCCCAATCTTCGGGAGGGCATCCTACGATCCCGCTGTCCCGAACATTGGTCATCCGGTCTAGGCGGAAGGTAAACGGCGGATCGTCCCGGTCAGGCATCTTGCCCACGAGGTAGGTGATCGGTCCATGGATCAGACCATAGGGAACAACCCTGCGCCACGACGGCTCATCCGCCCAATCAGGCTGATAATCGAACTCAACACAATGAGATGCGAGGATGGCAGACTGGATCGTCGTCAGATCTTCGGGCGATGCAATGACAGCAGGACCTGCTGCTACGCGCGAGCGTTGTAGGCGGGTGAGCAGATCGAGGTCGTTGTCCAGCCGGCGCCTCTCGGCGCTATCGAAGGCAATCTTGATCTTGGAGAGCAACTTCTCAAGCGCTTCGCTGTTGACCGTACCTTCCCGGCGTCCAGCATCGACCACGGACTGAAGTGCAGCAACTTCGGAAGAACTCGGCCTTGCATAGGCTCTTCCCGGGCTGTCCTTAATCCGAAATCGCTTAACCCGACCGTCGATCGTTTCTTCGAGATCGAAATGAATCAGAATGACGTTTCGCAAGCGTTCGACTGTTCGCCGGTTGACCTCAAGCAAGGACGCCATTTCGTCGAGAGTCAAACCTTCGATGCTCTGCGAAAGCGCGTGCACAAGCTTCAATGTGCGATCGAGATTACTGAGGCGCTTGGTCATCACGGACCATTGCTAGCTGCCTAATCGGTCAGAGCAAGCAAGTTCGGGTATGACCCACGCATTTTGCGACCATTTTTGTCGCAGAATGTGGAGCATGATTCAAAGAAATACCGGCGACGATGCCCAATTCGAAGGTGCAGGTCGAAGAGAATGGCTTTTTTGTGCCTTAATCCACCACCGGATAGTTCGGCATCGGCCATTCATGCTGGGGATTGTCCATCATCAGATCGACGAAGATCGGTAGAAGGCAGCCAAGGAGCGACGCTCCGTCCCTCACCTGGTCGCGGTTGACATCACTGTTCCAGGTCGCGCCGCCGTGCACCAGCTGATTTCGCAGCACGTAGAGCCGATCGAACAGGATCGACAGGATCCGGACCGTGTCGTGCTCGCGCAGGGCGTGGTTGATGGCAATGCGACCGCGCTCGAGCTTGTGCTCCCAGTCCTCGTAACCTGACACACCATTCTGATGTTGCCAGAAAGGGTGGTAGACATAGCGATTGTCCAGAAGGAGGCGGATCTCCTGACTGAACCGCTGCCAAACCGCGTCGTAGACACGGTGACGTCCATCGAACTTTACCAATGTCGAGAAAAACGATTGGAAGAGTCCACGCTCGCCTTCGGGCGCTGAGCTGCTGGCAGAGGCTTCCACGTCACCGGCGTAGGCCGCGTTAAACCCGATCCAGAGCAGGATGAAGCGAACGTCCTGGTCTTCCTGTTCCGCTTCAGCCCGACGAAGCCAGGAAAGCGCGCGATGAACGCGAAGGGTCAACGGCGTTGAAAAACCATCGCGCAGCGCCCGCTGCTTTTCTTTCAAGGCTTCAGGATGAAGAGGATTGCCCGCCGGGTATCGATAAACCATGCGCGCAACTTAGCGCGATGATTTCTTTCGGGATAGTTTACGGAGCGTCTCGATGCGGCTTGTCCGCAATTGATCTGATCCACGCGTCGATTTCCGCCTCTATCCACACCGCGCATTTGGGGCCGAGCGAACGGGATTTCGGGAAACGGCCTTCGCTCATCCGCTGATAGATTGCCGAACGACGCAGGCCGACCCGGTCGATGACCTCGGGCAGCCGCAAGAGCCGGGCTGGCGGGGGGCCTAGTGGCGAAGCCTGGTCAGCGCTTGCGCCGTCCTCGGTAGGCTGGGGCTGTGCATTCATGATCGTTCCTGTCGGTTCAATTTCTCGGTCCCCTCCGAGGTGGATTGGATCAGCGCGGCAGCGACATCGAAATGTCGCGGTTGGCAAAATCATCGATGTGCTTGGCAAGCATACGGGCAACGAGCTGCGAAGTGCCGTTCGCCCACCGGGGCCGCAAATCCTCGACGCGTCGCCCAAGCGTGCGTTCGAGCTGACCTGGCAAGGCCGTAAAGAAGTCCTCAAGGAACTCCCCCATTTCGCTGCGCATCCATTCGCAGGCGAGATCCTCCTGACCAGCCAGGGCGAGGATCATGCTGGCGCGTGGAAAGGCGCCGCAGACATCGAGAACGCGCGCGGCTTCATCAAGGCCGATCGGCCGATCGCCGCGCATGACACGAAGCAGGGTCTCGCGGTGGATCCCGACTTCTCGAGCGATCTGGTGCTTGGGCTTGTCAGACGACTCGATTGCATGGGCAAGAATGTGCGCGAGGCTGGTGTTGGCTTCGCCTCGGAATGGCGCGGGCTGATGCATCGACAAAAACTCCAACGATGAGGAACCGAGTCGTAGCCATATCGCGCGCGATCGATGTAGGAAAATGAAAAGAACATTTACAGAACATCTCGTTTCTAGGCGAATCATCCCCTAGGCCCGAGTCGCCGGCAATCACCGCCACGCTTGTCGGAATTCGACGACGTTGATTACCAGATAAGCCGCTATTTCTGCGTATTATCGCCGACGCCGGCCAATTGATGCGTCCATATCCGTCCGCCACTTCAGCCTCAGCGGCAATCCGACTTTCCTACATCGATTTCCTAGATGCATGTGGAACACACAGCGAACGAAAGAACGCTGGGTTCACCCCTCCAGATGGAGCTCCATATGCAGTCTCTCACCCTTTCCCGGCGTTCCGGCGCCATTGATCACAACCCCTCGAAGTTCGGGCGGGCCATGACCATTGCAGTACCGCTTGCGGTCGCAGCACTGGCCGCCAGCGCTGCCTACGCTGGCGCCGACACGACCTTCACCCCTGCCCTCACGAAATTCACGGATTTCCTCGAAGGCTCGGGCGGCAAGATCATCACCGTCCTCAGCCTTGCCGGTGGCCTCATCGGTCTCGCTTCGGGCCGGTTCTCGCTCGGACAGGTCGCTGTTCCGGTCGGCGTCGGCATCGGCGTTGGCACGGGTGTTCCGATCGTCACCTCGGTCGTCACCGCGGTCATCTGACGCATCGGACGGGAAGGCGCGTCGCCATGGCAGACCCATATATCATCCCGCGTCGGCTCGACGATCCGGAGCTCATCGGCTTCTGGACCATCGACGAGTTCGCCGGGATGCTCATCCCCTTCACCTGGGGAATCCTCAGCCAGCATATCTTTATCGGCATCATCGTTGCCTTCGGCGCCTGGTTCGCGCTGCGAAAGGCAAAAGCAGGACGCGCCAGCTCCTGGGTAGCCCATGCCGCCTATTGGTATCTGCCGGCCGGATTGCTGGGCCTGAAATCGACGCCGCCTTCCCACTGCCGCCTGCTTGCCGGTTGAGGGGAGATATCCATGTTTGCCGACATTTCACACGAGCGTCAGCAATCGCTGCTGCGCCAGCGCAACCTCTTTGCGCTCACCAGCGCCGGACTGGGCATTGCGCTCGTCGTAGCGGTCAGCCTTGCTGCCACCCGCGACCGCGAAGTCGTCCTCCTTCCAACGCTCCCCAAGCAGCTCACTGTCAGCAGCGCGGGGGTCGAGGCCGACTATCTCGAGCTCGTGACCCGCGATGCCGCGCTCGTTCTCCTCAATCGCAGCCCCGAGGGCCTCGACTACTGGATGGACGAGATCCTGAAGCTCGCCGATCCGGCAAGCTACGGGCGCCTCAAGGCCGATCTCGTCCGGATTGTCGAAGAGCAACGAGGTTCGGATGTCACCCAGGCCTTCGTCATCCGCTCGATGACCGTCGACCCCAAGGGACTGACTTCCGATGTGACGGGCACGCTCAAGACCTTTGTCGGCGCCCAGGTCATCGCGAGCGACGAACGCCGTTTCCGCTTCAACTGGACCTACCGGGGCCTGCGTCTCGCGCTGTCAGGTTTCAGCCAATTGCCACCCAAAGACCCAACGAAGGAGGCCCAGTGATGGCTTACCGACGCAAGACGCGCGCGTGGAGCCTGGCTCTTTGCGCCAGTACCATCCTCGCATTCTCAGGGAGCGGCGCCCAGGCCGCCGATCAGTTCAAACAGGCTGCAGACGGAGCGAGCATCGAATGCGCCGTGTCGGCCCGCGAGCTGACGCGCTTCGCGCTTGTCGATGACCAGTTTGCCAGCGTCTCGAAGATATCGACCGGCACGCCCTACAACGATTTTGCGGTCACCAACGAACCGCTGCGCGGCGACATCTACGTGTCGGTGCCCGAGACCTATGCGGCACGGTCGATCAGCTTCTTCGCCACGACCAAGAAGGGCTTCGTCTACAAGGTTTCCTGCCAGGTCGAGCCTGTCCCGGCAGTGCAAGTCTTCATCACCAACCCGGCGATCGCGACAAACAAGGCATTTGGCTGGGAAAACGAAACGCCGCTGGAGACGAGCGCAGTGCGGCTCATCCAGGCCATGGCCAATGACCGGACGGTCGATGGCTTCGAAGTCAGGCAGTCCTCCGCCCTTCCGGCACGGGTCGGCGATCTCGAAATCCAGCTCATCGCCGATTACCGCGGCAGCGCACTCGCCGGAAAGGTCATCCGTCTGGCGAACCGTGGCCGCAAGCCGCTGACGCTTGCCGAAGCGGATCTCGCGTCCTCCCAGACACTCGCAATCTCGATCGCCCAGCCCACTCTCAAATCGGGAGAAAGCACGGTCGCCTTCATCGTCGGTTCGAACGGAGGGTTGGGCCATGACTGATGCTCCCTCGATCTCAACCCCGCTACAGGCCGATCCGGCATCACCGTCGCCAGTGACCAGCCTCAACGCGAAGACCGCGCGGCGGCAGAAACTTCTGCTTGGCTCCCTGGGCGTAGTCGCACTTGTCGGCGGCAGCTGGTTCATCCTGGGCGGCGACGACGGCGCGAAGAGCGACGATCCCACCGCCGCTCAGACCATCGACACGGCAGGGCTCATCAATCGCGACCTTTCACAGCGCGAATTCGTCGCGACCTACGGCAACCGTCTCGATGCCGTGACCCGCGAGCAGAAGGCCATGAAGGACGCTAGCCTCCCGCGCGAGGAAATCGAATCCCAGCTGGCCGCACTCAAGGCGGAAAACCAGGCGATGCGCGTCGACGGCCAGGCCGCAATCGATGCGATCTCCGCTGAGAACGCGGATCTCAAGTCACGCCTTGCCAGCCAGGCCGCCCCGGCAGCCGCAAGCCTGCCGCCACCGGCCTATGGCCCGCAGGCGGGTGGCTACGATGCGCGCGGTCGACCGGTTCAGCCTGCCCCTTCGGGTTCTGCGCTGGGCGCAAGCGAAACCGGCCTGCCCGGTCCCGGTGAAGTCAAACTCATGAGCTTCACCGCCGACAAAGCAGGAGCCAGCGGCCTCAGGGCGGCTCGCCCGGAAGCGCCGCCGGTGGTGGTCGAGGACTCGCCGGACTATCTCCCGCCCAATTCCTATGCTCCTGCCAAGGTCATCGTCGGCGTCGATGCATCGGCGGGCGTCGCGAGCCAGACCGATCCGCTTCCCGTGGTGCTGCGCATTATCGGTCCGGCGCGATCGGTCATGCAGAACGGCAAGGTTCTGACCACGCGGCTTCAGGGCTGCATCGTCAATGGCGCAGCGCGCGGCGATCTCTCGTCCGAAAAGGTTTACGTGAAGCTGGCGCGGATGACCTGCGACCAGCCCGGTGGGCGCGTCGCGGTGAGCGAGGTCAAAGGCTTCATCAGCTTTGCTGGAAAATCGGGCGTGCGTGGCCGTGTCGTCAGCCGCGAGGGCAGCCTTGTCAGTCAGGCCCTGCTTGCCGGGATTGTCGGCGGGTTCGGGCGCGGCTTTTCGGCGAACGCCAACAGCGTCTTCTCCGGCGTCACGACCAATGCCGATGGCACCCGCTCGAAGCTCTCTGCCGGCGACATCCTCGGCGGTGGGCTCGGCCAGGGCGCTGCCGATGCCGCCGATACGGTCAGCAAATATCTGATCGAGCGCGCCGAACAATACCAACCCGTCGTCGAGATGCCGACCGGCATCGATGTCGAGATCGTCTTCCTCGACGGCGTCTACGTGAGGAACTCCCAATGACCCCCGCCACAAATGATCCAACCCCCACCAATCCGCGGCGCTGGCTGCGACCGGTGGCGACCGTTGCTGCCGTCGTCGCCCTGTCAGCCGCAACGGGTTGGGGCGTCGCCAGCCTCGCCTCCCCGGCTCAGGCTCCCGACACGGCAAAGGTGCGCGCCGCGCTCAAGCTGCGCCTCCCGAAGACGCCGATCGACGCCATCACCTGCGATGGCCTTGGCGGCCTGTGCGAAGTCGCCTCGAAATCGACGCTGTTCTACGTCGATCGCGCGGCCAAATATCTGGTGATCGGGCGCATCTACGACATGGAGGCGCGGCAAGACCTGACGGCAGCCCGTCTCCTCGCACTCAACCCAGACTTGCTGGCTGCTGGTGCTGCTCGGCGGAGCAATGCCAACGAAGAAAGCCAGCCCGCCCCGCGCGCCACCCCGCAGAAGGTATCGCTCGCCGGCCTGCCCGCGAACGGCGCGATCACCTGGGGACCAGCCATCGGCCCCAAGGTCGTCGTCTTCTCCGATTTCCACTGCGGCTACTGCAAGAAGCTCGAAGCCGAACTGAAGGCGATCGGCGCGCGCGTCGAGGAGCGGCCCATTTCGATCTTCGGGGCCGACAGCCGCCGCGATGCCGAACGGGTGCTGTGCTCGCCTCGCCCTGAGCTGTCGCTCCACATGGCCTATTCGGGTCTCGCGCTCGCCAATCCAAAGCCGTGTGACACGAGCGGGCTCGATGCCAACGAGGCCTTTGCCAAGGCCCATGGCTTCAACGGAACGCCGGTGATCGTACGCCCGTCCGACGGCGCGGTCCTTGAAGGGTATCGCCCGGCTTCCATGCTCCGCGAATTCCTCAATCCCGCAAAAGCGGCCGCCCCCGCTCCGGCCAAGAAAGGATAATCGTCATGGGATTTTCCCGCCGTATTCTTGCCTCTGCCTGCCTTGCCGTGCTGACCAGCGGCTGCGCCACCTTCGGCACCAATATCGAAGGCGATTTCACCTGCCGTGCCCCCAAGGGCGACTGCGCGCCCAGCCATGTCATCGACGCCCGCGCGACCGGCGACATGACTGCAACCGGCTCGCTGGAGAACGACTATCGTGCGCCCGTCCCGGTTGCTGCCGGCGATCGGGCCCGGACGTCCGAGCGAACGCTCAGGATCGTGTTTCCGGCCCATGTCGATGAGACCGGGACGCTGCACGATGATGCGGTCGCCTGGGCAGTCGTCGAAAATCCGCGTTGGGCCGCAGAACTGCGCCGCAAGGTTGGTGAGGACACTGCCCCGCCGCTGATGCGCCAGCTGCGCCGCAAGCTCAAAGCCGTACAGGCGCAGATCGAGGCAACGAGCAAAACGCATGAAGGCACGGCCGCCGAGCAGCCTGCCGCACAGCCCGAAGCCGAGACGTTCGATCTCGGACAGCCCTTTCAACCTTCGTCCTCACTCGAGGACACCCCCTCTGCCTCGCCGCTGGTCCTCCCCTCCACGGCGCGCGAGGCCGTTGCCGGAGCGAAAGCCCCGGCGGTCGAGGGGTTCGACATGGCGCAGCCCCCGCATGATCGAGCCCCTCGGCCTTCTGCCGACAAGGCCCCGCTGATCTTCCCGACCATCGAGGCAATCGAGGCCGCGAAGAACGCCGCTCAGGCACAGAAGGAGCCCAAGTGATGGCCGAGAAACTGAAGACGATTGTCGACCGGCTCCTCACCGGGCTCTTGGGCGATGCCGAGCACGCTGAACATGACCGGCCTGCCCTGATGCTCGATCTCCTGTCGGACTGGCTCCCTTACCGGGTCTATGATCCGGCGAGCCGGCTCTATTTCAACGCGCGATCGAAGGGCTTTGTCCTTGCTGTCACGCCGTTGATCGGTGCCGATGAGCGTACCGGCGAGATCCTTGGATCGTTCTTCTCCGAGGGCCTGCCACCCGGGGCCTGCCTCCAGGTGCTGCATCTCGCGTCTCCGCGCATTAGCCGGATCGTCGCTCCCTGGTTTGCGCCGCGCTATGTCCAGGGCGGGGTCTACGAGGCGATTGCCCGCCACCGCGCACGGCGACTCTACGGCCTCGTCTGGGAATCGGGTTCGCAGGACGCGCCCTTTCACGCCCGGCACCATCAGGTCATCGTTTCGGTCGGCGTGCCTGCGGCCAAGGCGGTCAGCAACGAAGACCTCAAGCAGACCCGCGACGGCCTCATCGCCATGCTGAAGTCGCTCAATCTGGGCGTTGCCGAAGTCGAGCCACAGCAACTGATCGCCATCATCGACGACCTGACTTCGCCGACCACCGCGCCGCAAGACGATGCCGTGCCCTATAATCCGAACGACGCGATCGCGGCCCAGGCGATCCGGCACGATATCGAGCTCGTCATCCACGAAGACCGGATGCGGCTCGTGACCGAGCGGTTTCGTGCGACGGGCAAGATCGAGGACGGCGTTCCCGAGATCGGTACGGTCTATCCCGACGCGTTCGACGTTCGGCATTTTTCCTCGCGCAACATGCCCCAGCGCTGGGCGCCGTGGGAATGCGCGCGGCTCATTGGCGACATGTTCACCGACAAGCTGCGCTTCCCCTGCCCGGCGGCGACGATGCTGTGCCTCGTCTATCCCGACCAGGAAGCCGCTTCGGCCAAGGCCGGCTTCAAATTCATGCGTACGACGAGCCTTGCTGGAACGCGCAGCGCGCGTTTTCTGCCCCGCATCGGCGAGCAGGCAGCCGAGTGGCAGCATGTGCAATCCGAGCTGCAGGAAGGCCGACGTTTGGTGCGGGTCTTCTATGGCCTGACGACCTACTCCCCGCTCGGCCGCGGAGACCGCGACGAACGCGCGATCAAGTCGATCTACAAGGCGGCGGGCTGGGATCTTGCCGATGAGCGATACCTGCAGATCCAGGGGCTGCTCGCGGCCATGCCGATGACGCTGGCCGATGGGCTTGGTGCGGACATGGAGCGCCTCAAGCGCTTCAAGACCGTGCTCTCGACGACAGCGGCCAATATCGCTCCCATGCAGGGCGAGTATCTCGGCAGCGTCCATCCGCACCTGCTGTTCGTGGGCCGACGCGGCCAGCCCTTCTTCTGGTCGCCGTTCGAGAACGATGCTGGCAACCACAATGTCGCGATCTGCGGCAAGTCCGGCTCGGGCAAGTCTGTGCTGCTGCAGGAAATGTGCGCCGCGCTTCGCGGCGCTGGCGCTCAGGTCGTGGTCATCGACGACGGACGCAGCTTCGAGCATTCGGTGAAGCTGCAAGGCGGCCGGTTCGTCGAGTTCACGATGAAGGCGGGCTTCTGCCTCAATCCGTTCTCGATGATCGATGGCGAGCGCGCGGCCGAAGACGAGGATTACCGGCTCGACTGCTTCGGCATGGTCAAGGCGATCGTCGGCCAAATGGCGCGGCACAGCGCAAAGCTTAACGACACCGAGCGCGGCCTGATCGACCGGGCGGTCAACATGGTCTGGAGCGAACGGGGCGTCGATGCCTCGATCACCGGCGTCGGCGAAGCACTGGCCGGTCTCGGCAATGAAGCCGCGAGCGACCTCGCCACCGCACTTGCGCCATACATGGCCGGCGGCACCTATGGCGCCTTCTTCGAAGGCCAGGCTAGCCTCGATCTCGACACCGATTTCACCGTCTTCGAGATGTCGGACCTTACCGCCCGCGAGGAACTGCGCAGCGTCGTACTCTCGGCGATCATGTTCATGACCAGCCAGGCCATGACCCGCAGCCCGCGCTCGGTGAGGAAGCTGCTGCTGATCGATGAGGCGTGGTCGATGCTCAAGGGCGGCTCGATGGGCGAGTTCGTCGAGACCTATGCCCGCACCTGCCGCAAATATGGCGGGGCGCTGGCAACCGCGACGCAGTCACTCAACGACTATTACAAGTCCGATGGAGCGACCGCTGCGCTCGAAAACAGCGACTGGATGCTGATCCTCCAGCAGAAGCCCGAGACGATCGCCGATTTCAAGGCGTCGAAGCGCCTCGATATGGACGATCGCACCGAGACCCTGATCCGCAGCCTGAAGCGTTCGGGGAGCGACTATTCGGAAGTCTTCATCAAGGGCCCGGAGACCGAAGCCATCGGCCGGCTCGTCCTCGACGACTATTCGGCGACGCTGTTCTCAAGCTCGCCCCAGACCTTTGCCGCGATCGATGCCGAAATCGCGCGCGGCCACCAGCTTGCCGACGCGATCGAACGGATCGCCTTTGCCAATCGAACCTGACTTCTCCCTCCATCCAAGGACACCCAAAACCGATGCCACTTCATCTCGTCACGCCGATCGACCGGGCCCAGGACGCCCGTGCCGACGGCGAAAGCCTCGATCTGCCGGCCAAGGGCTGGCGCTCCCATGCCGCCGACCTTTGCTACATCGTGCTTCGCGGCACCACCTTCCTCGCCTCGAGCTACCTCATGGCGCTCGGACTTCCGCTGCTCTTCTTCCTTCTGATTTCCGGCGGAGATGCCGGGGTCTTCTTCGCCCATCTCGCCAATATTTCGGACCGTTTTCTCGGCGCCGAGCAAGGCCGCCAGATCGGCTTCCTCGACGAGTTCAAGTTGGTCCTCATCGGTGTCGCAACGCTCGTCGTGGTCTGGCGCCTGCCGCGCTTCATCAACGATCTCGAGCGCGAGCTTTCGGGAGAAAAGCTATGAAGAACATATTGGCAACACAGTCCCTGCGCGGCCGCATGGGTGCGGTGAATTGGACCGCCGTCGCGCTCGGTTTGAGCATGGTCGGCTCGGCGCTCTGGGGCGTCTGGGCGACCGACAAGCTGCTCGCGCTCGATAAGCGCGAAGTGGTGACCGTGCAGCTGAGCCGCATCATGGGCGACTTCATCGAAGCCGAGGCGCGCGCAGGCCGACCGCCAGAAGAAACCAAGATGCGCGTCCAGGCCTATCTCCAGGCGGTCGAAGCCTCGGTCGAACATCTGGGCCGCGAGGGCCGCACGGTCCTTGTCGCCGAAGCGGTAGTGGCCGGCAGCACGCCCGATCTCACCGAAGCCGTGCGCGCCGATGTCGCGCGTCGCGTGGGGGCCATTCCCGATGCGCGCCGCTGATCTTGTCCTCCACTCGCCAACCGGACGGCGCCTCGCGCTGTGGGCAGGGCTTGGCGCTGCAGCGCTCGCGCTCACTTCGCTCGCCGCCTTCTCGAAGGACCATGCGCTGATGATCAACGCCAGTCCGAGCCTGCCTTACTGGGCGATCTGGCTCGATCGGGGCGCGCTGCCCCAGCGCGGCGAGATCATCCTGTTCGATCCTCCCGCCTCGCCGCTGCTCGAAAGGCACTTCGGCAAGAAGCCCAAGCCGTTCGGCAAGAAGGTGAGCGGCATGCCCGGCGATATCGTGACCGAAAAGGAGCGCAGCTTCTTTGTCAATGGCCGCAAAGTCGCGGTAGCCAAGCGGGCAAGCCGTTTCGGCGAGCCACTGGCGCTCGGTCCGACAGGCGTGGTCCCTCAAGGCTGCTATTTCGTCACCACCGCGCACAAGGACGGTTTCGACAGCCGCTATGCGGCGATCGGGTGGATCTGCGCCAAGCGCATTCTCGGGGTCGGGAGGCCGATCCTGTGACACCGCTGCGCGCCGCCCCATTCCTCGTAGCCGGTCTTCTGATGGCCGCGCCAGCGAGCGCCCGCGACTACGGCCAGCAAGGCACGGTCTGGTCGGTGATCGAGCCTGACCTGCTCGAGCAAATTCATGCGCGCCTCACCCATCTCGAGAAGTCCGGCGAGACGGCCAAGCTCAACGAAGAGCTGAAGCGGCGCACGATCGCGCGCGTCAACCGCCCTGAGCCGGTCGCTGGGATCAATGCCGCGGCGGCGGCGCGTAGCTGGCGTTTCGATCCGACGATCAGCGTCGAGCGCGACATTGCCGACGACAAGGGCCGGGTGATCGTGGCCGCCGGAACTCGGGTCAATCCGCTCGACACCGTACCGCTGCGTGTGCCGCTGGTATTCCTCGACGGGGACGACCCCGAGCAGCTTGCCTGGGCAACCCGGCGCTATGCCAGCACCAAGGCCAAACTCATCCTCGTGCGCGGCGCGCCGCTTGAACTGATGAAGGCCCGCCAGCGCCGCTTCTATTTCGACCAGGGCGGCAGCCTCGTGAAGCATTTCGGCATCCGCGCCGTGCCCGCAACCGTCGAGCAGCAGGGCCGCGTGCTCATCATTACCGAGCAGCCGGTTCGACCCAAGGAGCGCGCGTCGTCATGAGCAGAAAAAATCGTCTTCTCACATGGATATGCTGCGCGATCCTTACCTGCAGTCTCAGCCTTGCCGTGGCTTCGCCAGCGCAGGCATCTGCCGGTCCGGGCCGCTGCACGGGCAAGTTCGTCAATCCGATCACCGACATCTGCTGGTCGTGTCTGTTTCCGATTTCAGTTGGCGGTCTGAAGATCTGGCCGTCGAGCCGTCCCGATACGAGCAATCCGGCGCTCCCCGTTTGCCTCTGCGGTTTGCGGCCGGGCATCGCCATGGGCTTCTGGGAACCGGTACGCCTTGCCGACGTCAGCATGAAGCCCTGGTGCTTCGTCAATCTCGGCGGGATGAAGCTCGATCCCGGCTTCGACATCGGGTTCAAGTCGATGGCCGGTCCTTCGGCGGTGGGCGGCGCGACGCAGTACAATTCGCAGTGGCATGTCCACTGGTATGCCTATCCGCTGATCTACTGGATGGAGATCGTTGCCGATTTCCTGTGCCTCGAGCAGGGCTCGGTCGACATTCTCTACATCACCGAGATCGATCCGCTCTGGCAGGATTCCGAGCTCACCGCGATCATCAACCCCGAGGCCGTGCTCTTCGCCAACCCGCTCGCGCTTGCGGCCTGTGCGGCTGACTGCGTTGCTGCGACGGCCAAGCTCCCGACCGACGAACTCTTCTGGTGCGCGGGATGCCAGGGCAGCATGTACCCTTTGAATGGCAATGTCTCGGCGACGATCGGGCATGTCCAGGCATCGCGGCTCGCCCTCGCCCGCTTCTCCTATAAGCTCCACCGCGAACTTGTCGCCTGGGGCACGATGGGCAGCAAGGGGCTTTGCGGCAAGTATCTGATGCCGGTGATGAGGAAGCAGCAATACCGCTTCCAGGCCACCAATCCCAATCCGCAGACCAAGGGCCGCTACGCCTGCGCGCCCATTGGCGCATCCACAACCTTCATGTCGGCAGGCCAGGTCTATCCCGCCATCGGCGAGGACATGGGCTATCTGGTCTGGCGCAAACGGAACTGCTGCGCGTTATGAAAATACTCCCTCATCTCCTTGTAATCGCGTCGATCACTGGCGCCGCCGCCATGGCGGGAGCCGCAGCGCAGACGAGCGAGCCGGAGCTCGATCTCGAAGCGATACGCGCCCGCGCCAAGGTCGAGGCGAGCGAAGCCGATGCGCTTGCCGCCAGTGCCCGCGCGCGCGCCGAAGCGGTCCTTAGCCAAGCCAATGCCAGCGCCGCCGAAGCCCAGGCGCACGGCAAGCGCTACACCGAGCAGGCGGCAAGAACCGCGCGGCCAGAAAGTGAGGACGTCTTCGATTTCGACAAGATGGTGGCCGACGCGGGCACCATGGCCAGCGAGGGCTTGGGTGAAGCACCCCGCTTCATCGCCTTCGCTTCGCTCTCGATGCCGCCGGCAGCCTTGCGCGCCATGGCGGACGACGTCGGCCGCGCAGGCGGTGTGGTCGTGCTTCGCGGGCTGCCAGGAGGCAGCGCCAAGACCCTGACTGCGGCGCTCGCGAAAGTCGCAGCGGACGGCGGCAAGCTCGACGCGGTCGGCATCGATCCGCGCCTGTTTCGCGCCTTCGGAATCGAGACGGTCCCCACCTATGTGGTGACCAGCAGCGATTTCGATCTCTGCGATGGCTTCGATTGCCGGACCCAGGTTCCGCCCCACGACCAGATGAGCGGCAATGTGAGCGTGTCCTATGCGCTCGAAACCTTCGCCCAAGGCGGCGGTCCCGGCGCCCTTCTCGCATCCGAGCATCTTGCCCGCCTGCAACGGAGTGACCCATGAAGCGGCTTCTCCTCCCCCTTCTCTGCCTCGCCTGCGCCTGTCTGCCGGCAAGCGTCTCGGCCCAAAGCACGACCGATGCGGCCAAGGCGGACGGTAAAGCGTTCGGGCGCGACCAGGCGGCCGCAGCGCAGAGCGCAGCGACAACCGACCCGGACGCAAACCGTATTCCCAATTTCGGGGGTGTGCCGAACCAGTCGGGCTATTTCGACGATCCAGACCGGATGGCGCGTGAAGCCGCGAGTCAGGCAACGGCGAACACCGGATACCGGACCATGCGCGATTCCATGGATCGCCGTGCGCAGTTCGCGCCCCAGGACCTCGACGCGGTTGTCGCGCGCAGCAACGTCATCAACGACGATCCGCTCTCCTACACGAGCGGCATGAGCATTAGCGGGAGTCAGGGCCGCTGCGTCCCCCTGCCTCCGGGAACCGGCACGGCAGCGCGCTACATGGCGACCTGCAATGTCGGCTATACCGCGACCCAGGAGAGCAGAAGCTGCCCGGTGACGCTGAATGCCACGATCGAGCAGCGGCAGGTCTATGGCTACTACTGCGTCGGCGGGAGCGGCGTCGATCCGGCGTCGATCTACAATTGCAATCGCTACCCGGCGCCGCAGTGCACGGTCACGCAGTCTTATCCGATCAATCTGTGCGATCCCTATCTCGGCATCTACTGGGGCTGCAACTCGGGCGACCTGCGCGTCGATCTCGTAAGCTGCACTGCACCGATCGATGGCGCGACGCCCTACACCGTAACCGGGGAGAACGTCGTCACGACGAGCCGCGATGAAAGCCAGTGCGCGGGCCTTGCTGCGGACAGCTCATGCCAGCAGGACACCGAGACCTGCACCAACAGCGATCCTGTCACCCGGATTGTCGACGGCATCGCGGTCACCCAGCCCTGCTGGGCGTGGTCGCGCAGCTATACCTGCGCCCAATTTACGCAAGCTCAGGACTGCCAGACGCTGGAAAGCACGCCCGGCTGCTCGCTGGTGCGCGAAGACTGCCTTTCGGGGGAGCCCTGTCGAACCTGGGAGCGGGTCTACGACTGCCCTGTCCCGGACCAGCCTACCAATACCAGCCAGTTCATCTGCGACGGCGACGTCTATTGCATCGATGGCTCGTGCGAGACGATCGAGCGCGAGGCCAATGACGAGTTCAAGGACGCGGTTGTCGCGCTCAACGCGATGGACCAGGCACGGCGCGAGTTCGATCCCGACACGCTCACCCTGTTCAAGGGTACGCGTAACACCTGCTCGTCCAAGGTCTTCGGCGTGCTCAATTGCTGCAAGGGCAAGGGTTTCCCGCTCATTCCGGGTATCCAGCTGCTTGTCGCTCTCGGCTGCAGCCGCGAGGAAATGCTGCTTCACCAGCGTGATGTGCAGGGCCTATGCGCCTATGTCGGGACCTATTGCTCGGACAGCTTCCTGGGCGTCTGCCTCACCAAGAAGAAGGTCTATTGCTGCTTTGAATCCAAGCTTTCGCGGATCCTGCAGGAACAGGGCCGCCAGCAACTGAACAAGCCCTGGGGCAAGCCCAAGACCGAGCAGTGCCTTGGCTTCACCATCGACGAGTTCTCGCGGCTCGATCTTTCGAAGATGGATTTCAGCGAGGTCTACGCCGAATTCACCGATGCCGCGCGCCTGCCCGACGAGCTCCAGGCCGCCACCGAAATCCAGCAGAAAATCGAGGACTATTATGCCCGCGCCAGCCAATAAGGCCGCCCGGCGGCTGCTTGCCGCCTTCCTCTCGCTCACCGCTGTTGCGCCCGCGCTCAGTGCTCCGGCACGCGGGCAGGAACCGCCCCTGGTCACGACCAGCGACAGCCAGGACAGCTTCTACTGCGAGGAGCGACGCCTTGGTTACTGGTTCTATTGCACCAGGCCCAAGCCGCCCCAAGTGCAGGAGGAGGCATCCGAGCCTGCTCCGAGTGCGACGAGCCAGCTCGATGCCATCACAGCAAATCTGCGCGAACTGAAAGCCAAGGCGATCCTCGAGCCGACGCCGGCCAATGTGACGGCCTATATCCGCTTCCAGCGCGCCCAGCTCGACCGGGCATCGCTGTTCAGCGATGTCTGGCAGCGAGCGATCTGGCAGGATCCTGACCTCGATTATACGCTCCAGCGGCCGGTCTCGACGCTCGGGAAGCGCCAGTGGCAGGACTCGCGCAACGCCGAGCGCAATGCGGTCATGGCGCAGCTGTCCGAACGCTACGGGCTGTTCTACTTCTTCGCCCAGAGCTGCGGCGCCTGCGAAGTCATGTCGCCGATCGTCCAGAGCGTCGCTTCGACCTGGCACATCACGGTGCGTGCGATTTCGACGGACGGCGGCCCCTCACGCCATTTCCCGAATTACACGGTCGAGACCAACCAGCGCAGCCGCATGGGACTCGAGCCCAAGGTCACGCCGGCGGTGGTGCTCTGGGATGCCGCGAAGGGCCAGCCAATCCCGATCGGTTACGGCGTGATGAGCGCCGACGAGCTTCAGGACCGCATTTACCTCCTCACATCGAAGGAAGCCGGACGTGACTACTAGGATGAAACGTGCCGTCGCCGCGATCCTCGCGGCCACCCTACCCCTTACGAGTGCATCGGCCGATGTCGGCAGTTCGATGGACTCGTTCCTCAATGATGTTGGCGGCGCCGCCAACGTCAACGGGCCAACCGCGTTCGAGGGTCAGTCGGCAGGCTATTACAGCCTCGGCAACGTCTGGACGCGCTTCCCGCAGAAGACGACCAACATCGCCAATCTGCAATTGCCGCGCGCCCGTGCGGGCTGCGGCGGAATCGACATCTTCGCCGGATCCTTCAGCTTCATCAACGCGAGCGAGATCGTCGCGATGCTGAAGGCTGTCGCCAACAATGCGGTCGGCTTTGCTTTTAGCCTGGCGATCGACACAGTCTGCCCGGAATGCTCGAAGATCATGCAGGAGTTCAGCCAGAAGGCTCAGCTCATGAACAACCTCAACATCAACTCCTGCGAAATGGCGCAGGGGCTAGTGGGCGGCATCTGGCCCAAGGGCGATCTGGCCGACAAGGCGATCTGCGAGGCGATCGGCAATTCGGAAGGCATCTTCACCGACTATGCCGCCGCCAAGCACGGGTGCGGCACCAAGGGCCAGCGGTCCAGCACGACGGCGCAGGGCTCGGGCAAATATGACGACGTCAATCCCGCCGTGGCGAGAAACTACACCTGGACGATCCTCAAGAAGTCCGCATTCTTTTCGCCGAATGGCACCTTCGACGAGGAACTCGCCGAATATGCAATGACGCTGCTGGGGACGATCATCTACGTCCCGCCCAAGGACGACGAGCCGGGCAAGTTCGTGCCGATCGTCGGGGAAGCGTCCTCGACGCTGGTCACCTCACTACTCGATGGGACGAGCAACGGGAACGTCCTGATCTTCGATTGCGACGAGCCGGACAAGTGCCTCGATCCAGGCTTCAAGTCGCTCAGCCTTCCCGCGTCCAAGGCGCTGCGCCCGCGCGTTGCGGCCCTGATCGCCGGTATGGTCCAGGCGATCCATGAGGATACCGCGATCACCGATGCACAGAAAGAGCTGCTCCAGGTCGCTTCGATCCCGCTCTACAAGATCCTGACGGTCCAGGCGGCCTATGGCCGCGGCATGCCAACCGACGATCGCGAGACACTGGCGGAAATCGCCAGCGTCGACCTGCTGTTCGCCGTCCTCGATCGCATCGTCAGCGAAGCGGGCCGCTCGATGTCGAGCTTCATCGGCGCGGACGAAGCCAAGATCGCGATGTGGCAGGGCCAGGTGAATGTCGTCCGGCAGGCACTCGCCGACAGGCAGGCGAACACGCATCTGAAGGTCAACGCCATCATGCAGATCATCGAGAAAACCGCGTTCATCGAGAACGTGCTCGCCGCATCGATGTCGCCGGGCATGGCCGCCTCGCTCGACTGGTCGCGCGGCGTGCAATCGCGCGCCCTTACCCACTGACCCCTTTCAGCGCGCCGAAAGCGGCGGGAGCCCAGCATCATGGTCGAGATTTTCACAGTTGGCGGCGGCGACTACCTGGTCAATGTCTTTCAGGCGGTCGCCGCCTGGACGGGCAATGGGGGCTACAAGAGCCTCCTGCAGGTCGTCATGGTCATGGGGCTTGGCCTCTCCGCCATTACGCTGGCGTTCAATCAGGACTGGCGGGCCTGGATCAACTGGTTCCTTGGTGCGACACTGATCTATTCGTGCCTGATGGTGCCGCGGCTCGACGTCCATGTGACCGACCGGCTTAACCCCAGTCTCGCTCCCGCCAATGTCAGCAATGTGCCGCTGGGGCTTGCGCTGATGGCGAGCTTCACGAGCCAGGTTGGCGACTACCTGACCGGCTCGGCCGAGGTGGTGTTCGGGCTGCCGGGCGATCTCAACTACTCGAAGAACGGCATGATCTACGGCGCGCGGCTCTACGATGCCACGCGGTCCTTGCGCATTTCCGACCCGGAATTTGCGGCCAATCTCGACGAGCACTTCCGGCAATGCGTCTTCTACGACGTGCTGCTTGGCCGCTATTCGATGAAGGAGCTCGCCGAGACCAGCGACATCTGGACGACCATTGCGCCCGGCAGTCAGGCGCGGGCCCAGCGTTTCCTGACCCGCGACACCGGGACCGGTCAGGTGACATCCAATATCATCACCTGCCGCGAAGCCTATGATGCGCTGAACACGCAGTGGGCCGGACTGATCGACGGCATGGGGACGGTCTTCGGGCGCCAGCTTTATCCCAACCAGACCGCCGCCCTCGCCAAGGCCAAGCTCTTTGCTGACTTGCCGGTGGCCTACCAGTACCTCACCGGGGTCTCGGCCAATGCGACCGAGATCTTCAAGCAGACGCTGACGATCAACGCGATGAGCCAGGCCATGCATTCGATGGCGGCAACGAGCGGCGCGGGCAATGTCGATGTCTACGCACAGACGCGCGCCGATATCCAGACCGAGCGGACCTATGGCTCGATCGCCAGCAACGCGATGAAGTGGGTGCCGCTTCTCAATGTCGTGCTGACCGTGCTTTTCTACGCCCTGTTTCCGGTTCTCTTCCCCCTGTTCCTGTTGCCCAAGACCGGGCCGCTGGCACTCAAGGGCTATGTGACGGGTTTCTTCTACCTGGCGGCATGGGGACCGCTGTTCGTGATCCTGCATATGATGCTGATGTACAAAGGCGCCGCAGACATGAGCGCGGTTGCCGGTGGCAATGGTCTCAGTCTTGCAAGCTTCACCGGCATGGCCGATGTGAACAGCGATATCGGGCTGCTTGCAGGCTATCTCATCGCGTCGGTGCCGTTTCTGGCCGGCGGCGTCGCCAAGGGCGCCATGGCGATTTCGCATCATGCGACCAGCTACCTCAATCCGAGCCAGAACGCGGCCGAGGAAGCGGCGCGCGAGGCGAGTACGGGCAACGTCTCGCTGGGCAATACCAGCTTCGAGAATTCGAGTGTGCTGACGCGCCAGTTCGCACAAGGGACGATCGCGCCAAGCTTCACCTATGGCGCGGCGCAGACCCGGACGTTCAGCGATACGGGCTCGATGACGACGAGTTTCCCTGAAGCCAGCTATGACCAGCTTCCCAACTCGAGCTATCCCTTCACGCCCAGCCTCGGCCAGGAGTTCACTTCGCGCCTCTCGACAATGGCATCGCAGGCCCGCTCGAACAGCGAGAGCTATGCGAACGTCGCCACGGAATCGACCACCAGCGCCGTCACAAAGTTCCGCGAGCTACGCAGCCAATTCAGCCGCGGATCGGCTTTCGAGAGCGCGACCGGCACATCCAACTCCGACAGCATCCAGACCGCCTTCAACGAGGTCGACCAGGCATCCACGAACCTACAGCGCCAGTTCGGCCTGTCGCGAAGGGCCGCTGACGACATTTCGACCGCTTGGTTCCTTGGGGGTGAAGCCGGCGCCAGCGCTGGTGTCACGAACGGTGTGGCGTCTGCAAATGTCGGATTGAAAGGGGGCGGTACACGCACCTGGACCGACAGCGATATCGGCATCGCATCTGAGGATCGGTCTCGAATCTTCGGTAGCCTCGCGCAGATGTCGGACAGTCGTAACTGGTCGAGCACACGCGATGGATTTGTTCGCAGCGTCAGCACGTCGTCGAGTTCCTCGATCTCGTCGACCGCGAGCGGCATGAACGCTTCGCTGACCGAGGCCCAGAGTTACAGCCGCGAAGCACGACGGGCTGAGGAACTGGCAAATCGCCTTGAAAGCCAAGCATCGTTCTTCGAGGGCAACAGTGCCGCTGGCACCCTCAACCTCTCACAAGCTTACCGCGAATGGGGATTGGTCGAGATCGAGCGCAACCGCGACTTCTACGGCAGTGTCCGCTTCGACGACCTGACATTCCAGCTCAGTCCGGAAGGTCAGGCGCTGCAGGGCAAATTCATCGTAAGCTACGCTGAACAGCTGCGCGACGGGATCGAGGACAGGCTCGTACTGACGCCAGGACAGCCAATCTCGCGCCCTTCGGTGACAGGACCGGGATCTGTCCGTGGTCGTGCCCAAATCGGTGGAGGGGTCTCTGGAAACGTGCCGCAGGTGGACCCGGGCACCATTCACGACGAAGTGCTGCGCGCTCAGGATTCCGGTCGCCAGCGGATCCGCGGATCCAGAGGCCGCCTTGATGCGGCTACCAAGGGTGCACAGGGTGCGAGCGCGGAGTCTGCCGATGAGGTGAAGGAATGGTGATGGATGGGGTCACCAGAGCCCGGCTGATGCTCCAGCCAAAAATGCAAAACCTGCGGCAATCACAAGCAGGACTGTGATCGTGAGCTTCCGTCCCCACGGATCGGCCCAGGACTTCTTGATCCGATACTCCATCAGCCGATTATCGCGGATCGCCTGATCGAGTTCCGAGAAGCCCTCCCAACTTTGGGAGTGCTGTTGCTCGGTTGCGTCGATATCGAATTTGGCCATGATCGCATTCATCTCACTTCTCCTCAGAACATATCGGAAACAAGTGATCAATGACAGAAAAATCGTTGCACTGTCTTGCGATGACCATTTTCGCAGCCTCCACTCCCTTCAACGTCATTTGCTACGATGTCCGGGATTACGCTTTGACAAAAGGGAAAAGGTATAAGGCAATACTGTAGCTATCCGTTCCCTTTGATCGAACGACAAAGGTCGGTTAAGCCATTCGCGTCCAAGCGTGCTGATAGCGCATCTTTTTGCAGCAAATCCTCGGTCAAGTAAGGATGGAATTTCTCAAACAACAGGTTCGGCGAATGCGCAAATAGGTCCACGTCTTTGCCATCTGCCAGGGTCGAAAGTGCGTCGATCAACTGCGGGCTTTCATCCTTCCCGAACACTTCGAGAAACCCGTCGTGTGCCTGCACGGTGAAGCCGTTCGCGCGAAGGGCGAGTGCCAAGGTTGTTGTCCGAACGGAACCCGTTTTCGTCGCTATGACAGCAGCGTTGTCGCTGAGCTGCGCAATCCTTCCGGGGTCAAATTGCATCTGGCTGTAGCTGCTGCGTGCCTCGTCTAGTAGCTCCAGCGCAGTCGCATCAAGATAGATCGGGCGCTTTTTTCCCTCCAGAACATTGAACATTCGCTCGATCACCCGGTCGTGGATGTTGCCAGGATCACCCCCAAAGATGGGCGGCACTCCGGCTTTCGCCGGTACAACCATAATGACACGATCCCGGTCGAGAACTTCCTGCACCAGCCAGCGCCTGCCCGAAAAAATGAGAAGCATTCCCGGCGCGATCATGTTGTCGATGGGAAGTGTCCCAAGCTCCTTGCCGCTGGAAATCAGCCGGTATTCCTCGGGTGTCTGAAATACGGCGTAAAAGCTATAGTGCTCGACCAGCTTCTCGCCGTTGGCACCGAGCAACAGAAGGCCATCGCTGGCTTGCTCAATGAGCGCGACCTCGGGTTGCCCGAGTGCTCGCAAGACATCCAGAAACAACTGGGTATCGGCCTGGCGGAATGGTCCGCTTTGGCAGAGAATCCCGTATAGTTGTTGCGCACGTATTCCGCCTCGCTCGGCGATCACCGAGAGGATTTGGTGAACGAGGGTCGAAAGGTGAAGGGCCTCGCGTTGCGGCGGTTCACACCAGCCTTCCAAAAGCAATTCGATCATCGCAATGGCCCGCACCATCCCAAGGCGAAGACGGTCCGAAAAATTGCTGGTAGGCGTGAGCTTCGCCTCGACTGCGTATTGCCGAAGGATGGCTGGCTTGCCCGGTCGCCGCCCTGATCGGCCAAGCCTTTGCCTGAGCGATGCGACGCTGAACGGTGCGCCAATCTGGCCGACACAAGTTACATCGCCAATATCAATTCCCAATTCCAGCGTGGAAGTGCAGATGGCAGTCGTCGGCGCAGTACCATCTTTCAGGCGACGTTCGACGAAGTCTCGATGCTCGCGCGACAGGCTGGCGTGGTGAGGGTAAAACTCCTGCGGCAGGTGTTCCTTTTCGCAAAGTGCGCGCAACCGATCCGAGTAGATTTCGACTGCCTGACGCGCACCGCCAAAGACAAGATTGTCGCTGCCTCTCAGGTGTTCGAATAGGTGCTGCGCAATCGCATCCGTCGCTGAAGGGCCTTCATCGTCCTTGTCGCCAGCAACGTAGCCGCGGAGCTGGAGCTGCAATTCGGCTGATCCGCCCTCGGCAATGACCTGTTCGACTTCACTTGGGCTGTCAGGACGAAGATAAGCCTTCGCCAGCTCCATATCTCCGAGTGTGGCCGACAAACCAACCCGGCGAATAGGTCTCTTTACAGCAATTTCGAGGCGCGTGAGAAGCGAACGCATCTGGATGCCGCGCTCACTGTCGAGGACCGAATGCAATTCATCGAGAATGACTGCGCGCGTTGCGCCAAACAGCCTCGGAATCTCCAATCCGCGTCGAATGAATAGCGCTTCTAGAGACTCCGGGGTGATTAGCAGCACGCCCCTAGGTCGCTTGGTAGCCTTAGCCTTCACCGATGACGAAACGTCGCCATGCCACGGCGTGATAGGCAAGTCTGTATCACGACAAATGTCTTCAAGTCGCCGCGCCTGATCGGTGATGAGCGCCTTCAGCGGTGCGACATACAGAACATCAAATCCGGAGGCCTCACTGGGCTCGTCGAGCACTTGGGACAGCAGCGGGAGAAATGCGGCTTCGGTCTTGCCTCCGGCGGTGCTGGCAGCGACAATCAGGTCACGATTGCCGTCCATAAGCACGTGAGTTGCGCGCGCCTGAATATCGCGCAATTCCTTCCAGCCTTGCTGACGTATCCATTTCTGGATTGGTCGAGCTAGCTTGTCGAATGCCGCGCTCACAGTCGGAAGCTGGCTAGCTCGTCGCTCTCGGGAACAGCGCCAACGCTCTCATCCACGTCGCTCATGTCGTCACCAGAATCCTCCGCCACGTCGAGTTCTTCGATGAGGTCCGACCATTCGACGCCGGGGTTTTGTTCGAGCACCGCCAGAAGATTCACGAATGCCGTGACCGTGTTCCGGGGGGTTCTGAAATAGGCCTCCCCGATCCTGTCCGAACAGTGTGCCATAAACGCTTCCAAGGCGTTGTCTGGCAGGATTGCTTCATCGCCCTGCATAACGGCGCGAATGTTGGCCAGAAGCACGAACAAATCTTCGGGCGTAAGGCTGGCCAGTCGAATGACCGGCCCGGAGAGATCGACCAGTCCGTCACGCGCAAAGGTGTTCTCTGCGAGGCGAGATTGGAGGGCCTCATAGCTGTAGAGGCCGCGCCGCGTATTCATGAGGAATTCCGGCGTCCCTCCCATGAGGAACCCAAGGTTTTCCGCGCTCCCTTGCAGAACGTCGTTCAGGATGCGCAGGATTTGCTCATAGTTGGCATTGCGGGCTTGCGATGAAGTCAGCTTGTAAAGGTTGACCATCTCGTCAAGGCCAACGAGCAAGCCCTTGTAGCCCGCTTCACAGACGAATGCGGACATCAGTTTGAGGTGGTCATAGACGCTGGCGTCATTGACGATGGTGCGAACACCAAGGGCCTTACGGGCATCGGTTTTGGTCGCAAATTCGCCGCGTAGCCATCGGATCGCTGCCGATTTGAGCTCTTCATCGCCGGTTTCGTGTCCCTCCCAATACCGGCGGATCACCTGTGCGAAGTCGAAGCCACCTGTCAGCTCCTCGAAATGAGTAAGGCGCTGGCGAATGACCTCGTCTGTCGATTGTTCTTGCGCTTCGGCGTCGTGGTGGGCCTGGCTGACAAATCGCTCGACAACATTCGACAATGCACCGCCATCTGGCTTGGTACGGGTGGCAAGATTTCGCGCCATCTCCGCGTAGAGGCCTCGTGCTTGCCCGCCGGTCGCGTGGATGCGTCGATCCGGGGCAAGGTCGGCAAACATGACAACCAATCCCTTTTCGAGCGCCACAAGCCGGATGAGGTTCATGAAGAAGGTCTTGCCGGAGCCATACTCGCCGATGATAAAGCGAATTGCAGAGCCGCCATCGGCGATCCGGTCCATGTCCTTGACGAGTTCCTCGATCTCTCTCGCGCGTCCGACCTGGATGTGTCGAAGCCCCAGTTTGGGAACAACCCCTGCGCGTAGCGCTTGCACAATAGCGTCGCGTTCGCGCGGCTTCAGTCTCGACATGAATTAATCCCCCTTCGCCATCTCGGCCCTCAACGTATCGGCTATGTCCGGCGATACGTCATATCCGTCATATTCATCGATCAATGCTTCATCGAATTTTTCGAAAGCCCATTCGTTGATTGCTTCCAGCGCGCCAGAAGGCATCAGACCCTGCTTTCCAGCAAGCTCGTCAAACTCTTCGTCGGTCCAATGTTCGCGCTGGATTATCTGCCCCACAAGCAATGCGTGCTTTGGATCGAGGCCAGTCATTGACGACGGAAGTGCATGTGCTGCGGTGGCCTCGTCGCTCACGTCTTCATCGGTCGAGAAAATCTCGCCCAGAACGCTTGAAACGCGCTCGGTGTCATTTCGGATGGCGGCAATACGCGCCGCATCGAGGGAGGCCGCCTTTGCCTTTGCTTCATCGGGGATTTGTTCGCCGGGGACCTCCGCCTCAGCGGCCTTAACGCGAACCGGGCCGTCTGGCACGTCGCCAGCATGGAGGTCTGCGTAAACGAGGCCAGCATCGATTCCTAATGCCTTGTAAATTTTCTCAATACTGGCGACTTCATCGGACTGAATAACGCCATCAGCATGGGCAATCGCTACAACTGCCGCGCGCAAAGCGAGATGATGCTTTGCATCTGCATCTTTCAGCTTACTGCGCAGCCATGACATGTCCGGCGGAACATCGAGATACCATTCGAGGTTGGCGTGAAGTCGCTTTCGTTCTAGCTCTGTCAGCCCTTTAGTTGCCTCGACCTTGTTGCGGAGGGCTCGGCGCTCTGCTTCCACGATCTTACTATCGGCATGTGCCACGAAGGTCGCAAGTGCCAATTCGAACAACTCTGATCGATATGCCGGGGATACATCCTCCAGTTGCTCGACCGTCACGCCCAGCTCGAAGATCACGACCGGTTCGTCAATCTTCGGCCCACGCAACGAAAATCTCGGGTCAGGAGCCATGCCGAAACCGATCCGTGCGAGTGCGTCCGCTGCGCCAGTCAAGTTCCGTTTGCCGAGCTTCTCTGGTGTTACTCCTTCCAGCCGCGAGATCACATCAACCGCCGGAATCAACCCACCCGCTGCAACTTGCTCGTGGGCCCAGGTTTTTAGTTCTTCCAATTCACCTGAAGGGAAAAGGCTCCAAAGCTCAGCAGGTAGCAGCGCCTGCGCTTCGATAGTCCCCCGGCCATTAGGATTTCGCCCAAGGTATCGGCTGAATTTATCCAGTTCATCCATTGCCTCATCTGCGATCTTTTGTGCTTTCTGCACTGGGGACCGCAGATCGGACACATCAGGGATTGCTACATCTCCGCCATCTCCCGCCGTGAGATTAACGGAGCAATTGAACTCGCTGGATGCCGCACGATAGTCCATTTTCAACAGCTTACGAGGTGTTCGAACCTTTAGGCCATCAGGGTACAGCGCGTCGAACTTCAGTTTGAAAAGTGCCTTGAATTCGTCACCGCAACGCTCAGCTGGAGTGCGAAGGCGTCGCTCTGGGTGGCAATGCAGCCAGAGATGCAGCCACTCGGCATCAAAGGCTTTGCCTTCGGCGATCATGCCGCCGAGTGCGAACTTCAGCGAAAATGGCAAATCCCAGCTACGGTTCTCAAGGATTGTCTGCTTAAGTGTCGCATCGTCCAAGGAGATGCCGCCCATCGCCATGATACGCGCGATGTCGAGGAACTCGCCGAGATACCGTTGGGCGGAGTAGTTATCGGCGAAAAGAACCTTCAGGCGTTCCACCTCAGCAACTATTTCCTGCTTCTCATCGTCGGGTGGTTGGTCGATCAGAAACCTGCGCTCCAGACCATAGAAGAACAGGAACATGTAGCCGGGGTTGATCGTCCCATCTTGGCGACCATCGGCCAGCCAGTCGAGATAGGTGGCCCTGCAAACGGCAGGAATGCTCGAATACCCTGGCCAGTATGACATGTTATCGCCATTCTTGTCCGACCCCACCCGCGCGACGGATAACGATGGATCGATGTAAGCTCGACAGCTCTCACCATAGTAGGATGAGCCAATACGTGGCGGTTTGCCCACAAAGACCATCCCATCGATCGTGCGACCTGCGATAGTGACCGATTGACCTTTTCGCAGCCAACCTTGCGACCTTGCCGGTGAATTTTGATGTGAGCGTTCTGGTTGAGACTGCTGATCAAGAAGAGCACTGGACAGGACTTGCCGTGCCAGTCTTCCAGCTGATCGGCGCTCCGCCGCTGCTTCAAGATCGGCGCGCGCTTGTCGCCCTGCTCCAATAAGCTCGGCATAATTCTGCTTTGGCTGGTAGGGCTTTGGTTGGCTGAGTTGCTCCTCTTCGCTCGTTAGAGCTATGCGTCTTGGGGCTTCGAGTCCGTCGTTCTGGGCGATCCGCGTCTCTCGGTGTTTTTCGTACCACCATACAATAAATGCAGGGGTGACAAACGCGAACAGCATTTGCATCCCAACAGATACATTTGGCATTGCAATAGCAACCACGACCACGCAGACGAAGTAGAAGAGGAAATACTTGATTGTCCAGCGAACCAACCTCAAGAACCTAACCCCCTGCAATCAGATTAAACTTTAATCTATCGGATCTACTTTCCATTTTTAAACAAAAAATAAGCAATAGAATGTCCGAGCATAGAAATTTCTGTATGCTTGTATCATATTCTGGCCACTGCGTAGTAACTCTCTCCCACACCAGAGACGGCAGCGGTTGAGCGAATAAGCTCGCCGACTTGCACCGCAGGCGCTGCACGAAAGTCATGCCGCGGCGAACTGCCCGCGATTCGCCAGTATCCGAATCCCTGGTCGAGCAGGATCAGAATCTTCTGACCATCGGCATATTCTAGCTCAAGCTTGCGGCCATGGTTCGAATTTTCCGTGATCTGAAGTTCGACATCAAGGCCAAACTTTTCGCCCAATAGCTCGGCAACTTCCGCTCGGTCGTCTTCATACTCCCAGTCATGGAAGATCTGATGGGGTGTCCGATCCTTCTTCAGTGGCTGGACCAGGATATCAACTTCGACCGGACTATCCGCCTGCAGGTCAGCGGATAGAGCTTCGCACGTCCGCAGAAAGAGGAGCATGGGTAGAGGCGCATTGAGATAACGGTCGGTGTAAGTGATCCGCACAAGACTGCCGGGCTTCCAAACACCAGCCGCTTCCATCTGTTGCTTCAGTTTCGATCCAAAGCGTTTGCCAAATTGGGCAACCGGGCATTGCCCGAAACCTTGCATCAGCTCGACCTGATCACCAGCCGCAACCTGTCGC